>Ga0209721_1000077_pt1 | contig 93788 bp, 93 predicted proteins | sample TshhotsprinmetaG_FD_184139 | JGI IMG/M metagenome (GOLD analysis project Ga0209721, IMG submission 184139) | Hot spring microbial communities from South Africa to study Microbial Dark Matter (Phase II) - Tshipise hot spring metaG (SPAdes)... | ecosystem: Environmental > Aquatic > Thermal springs...
AATTGAGTTTTTAGTAAATCAATCAAGAAACAGAACAAAAAAGATTTGTAGTGCAAAAATGAGCAGATTTTGAAGGTATTTTGTTGAAATATCAATGACTTACAAATTTTATCTGACAAAGTCAGGAATTTAGGGCATATTTTATTTAAAAAAACTAAATATTTCAAAGACTAATATTTTCCTTTCCCACCTAATGTAGTCTATTGTCTTTTACGCTTCTTAAAGCCAATTTCTCTCTTGCTTCGTTTACTAATAACAAAAATCTTTACCTGTAAAACTTGAATTAAAAGATGAATACTATCTCCGTTGATTTCTGGTTTTAATCCATTGTATTCTACACATAATCTTTATGCTATGAGGGTATCACGATTAACGAAATACATGGTTCTAATGAGATTGATAAAGGATAGAGTGAGCTATGAGGGAGAGAATAAAGGCAGGAAGCAGTCTCTTACTCCCCTCACATGTCACTGCGAGGGACTCGATGTCCTGAAGCAGTCTCTATGTAAAGCCTACGAACAGGCAACGACGAGATTGTTTCTCTGACGCTCGCAATGACTCCTCCTCCACCGTCATTCCGAACGAAGTGAGGAATCTCATTTTGTCCACGTAGGAGGAACAACGAGATCCCTTCGTCGCTTGCGCTCCTCGCAATGACATAAAAAGATAAGCCTTGCAATGAAAGAAAGGGAGAGAGGTTCTAATTGCATAAATAGATCGGAAGATAGAGAGATGATCAGACTCGCAAATGAGATAACAAGGGAGGAGGAGAATATAGACGGTTAGAGGAAAATCGGATGGTTTAAAAATAGTTTAAAAGGCATGTAGACTAATTTGTAGATGATAACTCATTGATTTACAGTGGTTTTTAAGTTCATAGTGATGAAGATGGGCTTAAGAAAAATGTTTCAATGTTTGGGTGCATGAAAGATGAGAGACTTAGAATTCGTATTTATAATGTTCCAAAAAACAGGGGTAAATCATATTGAAGAAAGAATGAAAAACTGATAATCTTTATCCTAAGAACCTTCTTATATGAGCTGCCTCTACAATCATAGTTTGAATATCTAATTTTTTTCCTTCTTTTAATGTTCTAATTATTCTTGAGGTAATCTCCCTGTGCTCAATATTTGTTTCATACTCCCAGTCAATTTTGATTAAATTTTTTACCTCATCTGGTAAAAGACTGAAAATTTCCTCATTGAAGTAAGACATCGCTGTTTGAATGTCAAATGTTAGACTCGGATAGACTTCCTTCAAGTATTGGATATCCTCCTCAGAGAGACTATTTAATCCGAATATTTCGGGAGGAAGACCAATCGAGTAGCAAACAGCACAAAAACTGATTACTCTAGGAAGCTTTATCCCTTCAACCTCTCTTGGATAGCCAAATAATCCTATATGAAGTTTACGCATTCTTCTTTTAGGAACAAAACTTGCCACATAATTAATAAGTGGAGCAATGTGTTTAATTATTTTCTTATATTCTTTTTCAACTTTGTTTATTATTACTATACCTCTTTCTTCATCAATTACACGACCATCTCTCATTTGTGAATTCTTTAGTTTGTTTATTGCAGAGATCACCGAAGAAACAGGATTGTCATATTTGAAAGCTGACTGAATTGTAAATGTTTGAACATCAGGGTATTCATCAAGAATCATATCAACAGTCTCAGGTTTAAGATGTCCTCTGAATGGCGCAGAACCAACACCCAGTATCGGATAGATCTTTACTCCTAAGTCTTCCGATAGATTTCTTAGTCGTTGAAGTGCAATTTTGTTACACAAAACTGCACTTATCATACCATAGTTCATTGCCGGATCAGATCTCGCAATGAATACTCTCTGATGTTTAATAATCTTGTCCTTAAGATATTCTCCTATAATTTTATGGGCTTCAAGTTGATGTTCTTTTGTTTCAAATAAGGGAATCACATTGATTGTCTCCGGAAAAAATTTTCCAATCCATGCCGCTATATTTATATCCCCAGGAAAGAATAACTGATTCTGTTTTCCCACAACAAAATTTTTGTAATAGTAATAAATTCTATTGAGGCTTATCGCAGAAGTAGTCATTGGCAGTATAATCTCAAAAATAGGAGCCTTATCCCTGCCATAGAAAAGCTTAGCAGCATCAGAAGAGCGCGGTATACTCTCAAGGGTTTCAATAAGAACTTTTGCTTCCTCCCTTTCCACATCAGGGTTAGGCACTCTAAGAGTAAGAAAAACATCCTCCCCTAATTTTGTTTGGGAGAAGAAATACTCGTATTTAGTAAGAAGTTTTCTTACAACAAAGTTATCAACTTCCTTTCCTTCACAGTCCCACATCTGCTCATCACAGCCTAGATGGGAGAAGGCATAATAGGCTTCTTGAACTTCATCATCTCCAGACATATCTGGACTTTCAGCAAAAAAAGGAAGGCGAACATTATCAGGATGTTGGGTAGACATGACTCTCGGAATTTTCATAAAACCTTCCCTCTTTTTTTAATTAAATTTTTATATTATATATATATATAATTATATATAATTTTCTCTACAGGATGGTATTCATTGAAATGCCGAATCCAATATTAGTGTTAAATGTTGTTTCACCCGACTTCATCATTTTAGGCCATATTTTATTCAAAAAAACTAAATATTTCAGAGACTTATATTTTCCGCACCCACCTAATGTAGTCTAATGTCTTTTACGCTTCTTAAAGCCAATTTCTCTCTTGCTTCGTTTATTAATATTAAAATCTTTACCTATAAAACTTAAATCAAGAGATGAATACTCTCTCCGTTGATTTCTGGTTTTAGTCCATTGTATTCTATGCATAATCTTTATGCTATGAGGGAGAGAATAAAGGCAGGAAGGTGATCTCTGAGAACATAGCGTATGCATTTTGTCACTGTGAGCCTCTCGATGAGGCGAAGGAGTTTCTGACACCCCTCACATGTCACTGCGAGGCCACGAAGTGGCCGTGGCAGTCTCTTTCTGTCACTGCGAGGGACTCGATGTCCTGAAGCAGTCTCTATGTAAAGCCTACGAACAGGCAACGACGAGATTGTTTCTCTGACGCTCGCAATGACTCCTCCTCCACCGTCATTCCGAACGAAGTGAGGAATCTCATTTCGTCCACGTAGGAGGAACAACGAGATCCCTTCGTCGCTTGCGCTCCTCGCAAGACATCCTTCTTTTGTCACTGCGAGGGACTCGATGTCCCGAAGCAGTCTCTAAGTAAAGTTTACGAAAAGACAACGACGAGATTGCTTCGCTTCGCTCGCAATGACGGAAGAGGGGGGCTCGCAATGACGGAAGAGGGGAGCTCGATCCTGTTGAGTCTCAAGCTGTTATCTTAAAGGTCTTTATTTGTCAAAAGTGCTTCTGAGGATAGAATAATTAAGGCATATATCAGCTAAGGAATTACCTCGAAGTTCAGATTCATAGATTATCTGCTGGATTTTTTCAACTTGACGTTTTTTGTCTTTTCTCATTCTATCCCTTTTGAGACATTTTTTGTTGTTGAAAAAAATTAGAGGATGTCAATCTTTATTTTATAAACTACAGAAAGATATCCATAGCTGGGAAAGTAATAATTTTTACAGATGCTCTGAGGAATACAATTCTTTGTCTCAAAGTTTTACGAGGAAAGTGGCTTGAAATTTAATAGGAGATTTCAATAGATTTCAATTTATTTATTCGTAGCTTCCCTTACAATGTTCTTTATAAGGTCATTAAAAACTAGGTAATGAAAGGGTTGGGTTAATCTCCAGTATAGAATCCCCAAAAGGCCTTTTGGATTGAAATATGCAGTGAGTTTAAGAGAATTTTTTTCTATCAAAAATTCGAGCCAGGCCTCTCCAGGGTTTTTCATCTGAGAGTAAAGTAAAAGCCTTCGGTTAGGTATAATGTCTATAACTTTCCACCAATCTAAAGCATCTCCGACTCTTAAATCATCAGGATCTCTTCGACCACGATTAATCCCATACCCTCCAAAAAGTTTATCTATTAACCCCCTTATGTGCCATAGAAAGTCGAATTTATACCAGCCTTTATCACCACCCAGAGATTTAATAACTTTAAAAACTTTTTCTTCTAAACCTGAGGGGAGAGGTTTACTGGTTTCATATGTAAGGATACTTTCGCTTAACTGCATTGATTTTTGAGATATGTCACAAAATAGACTTGTTGTGCTGTCACACCATCTACTAATGATATTTGATTGTATTGTTTCATCAAGAGCTTTAATTATAGCATCTTTAATTGGTGTAGGATTAATTTGAGGAAATAGTTCTTTTGCTCTGGAGTTTTTTAAAGTTGTTTCATAGCGAAGCCCTTCAACAAGTTCGCCTGCTATAGAATAGGGAACAGGTGTAAAAAGTATAAGCCAGTAGGAGGATAATCTCGGACTCAATAGAGGAACAGGAATTATTAGTCTTCTTAAACCCATAATTTTGGCTGTTAGTCTAATTAGTTCTTCAAAAGACACTAAGTCAGCTCCTATGTCAACAACCTCATTTTTTTCTATATTAGTCCAAATCGCAGTCTCAAGATAGTCTATAACATCATTTACAGATATTGGCTGTGTTTTGGTTCTAACCCACTTTGGAGTTATCATGATAGGAATTTTTTGGGTTAAATGTCTTACTATTTCAAAACTTGCGGAACCAGCACCGATAATCATCCCTGCCCTAAACCATATGGTTTTTATCTCTCTCTCACGAGAACTAAGGATTTCACCGACCTCTATTCGGCTTCTTAAGTGAAGACTGGATTTATCTTTTTCACCAAGCCCACCAAGATAAATGATTTTCTCCACTCTGTTACTAATACAGCTATGAAGAAAATTTTTTGCGCTCTCTTTGTCTAGTTGGTCATAGTTTTTAGCTCTCATTGAATGGATTAAATAATAAGCAACATCAATGTTTGATGTTGCCTTATGGAGAGCATCTATGTTAAAGGTATCTCCTTCGATAACTCTGACATTAGGGGGAATTGGAGAGAGTTTTCTTTTATCTCTAACGAGAAGAGTTAGCTCAATATCTTCCCTCCTTACTAGTCGGCCATAAAGCCTTCTTCCAATAAAGCCTGTAGCACCTGTAAGTAGAACTCGCATGATATTAAGTATAGCATATGAAATTAAATTTACAAATGTTGAGGTTAAGATAAAAATTCTTAGAATAAATTTAAAAAAGGGTCAATTTAGTTAATTCTTATGGTGAGTAGCATGAGAAATACCAAGGCTGATTAAAGATTTTCTACCAACTTTTTTAATTAGAATCGAAAGTTGGTCTATGTTATAATATTTTGTTATGTTATTGGTGAGTAAGGCTATTGCCTATCTGAGAATGATAAAAATTGAACACAGTGTTTTTGCTCTTCCCTTTGCTTTTGTAGGAGCCATACTTGCAGCAGGAGGGTTCCCAGAGAGTGAAAAGATTGTCTGGATAACCGTTGCGATGGTGACTGCTAGAGCTGCAGCCTTTGGATTTAATAGAATAATAGATAGAAAAATTGACGCACTGAATCCTCGTACTTCAAACAGAGAGCTTCCTGCCGGTAAAATTAAGCTGTGGGAAGCATTTTTTTTTACTATTCTCTGCCTAATTATTTTTATTTATTCAGCATTGATGCTAAATCCTTTGTGTTTTAAGCTTTCACCATTGGCGATATTTATACTTTTTATCTATTCCTACACAAAGAGATTCACGTGGGCATGCCATTTTGTTCTTGGAATTGCTCTGTCTCTTGCTCCTCTTGGAGCATGGATTGCTGTTCGAGGATCCTTTGACTGGGAAATAATTCCTCTTGTTGTCGCTGTCATTTTTTGGTTGGCTGGTTTTGATACACTCTATGCTTTGTGGGATGTGGAATTTGACAAAAAACATGCCTTATATTCAATTCCTCAAATGTTTGGAATTAAAAATGCAATAAGCATGGCAAGATTTTTTCATCTAATCTCATGGATTTTTTTAGTAATTACTGGAATTATTTTTAAACTCAATATCTTCTACTGGGTTGGTATGGCTATAGTTGCTGGACTATTTATTAGGGAACACTCTATCATTAAACCCAATGATCTATCAAAACTAAACATAGCCTTTTTCAATATGAACGGATACATAAGTTTGACTGTATTTGCATTCACCACTGTGGCAGTATTCGTTAATATCTAAAGGGAGGATTTTAGTGCCAAGCAGGAGAATTATTTACGGAAAGTATTTGATAACTATGAATAGCAACGATGAGATAATTGAAAATGGTGCCATAATTATTGAGAAGGGACGAATTGTTGATATTGGTGAGATAGATTCAATAAGAAGTAAATACGATGAAAGGACTTTTGAGAGACATGGAGATTTTCAGTCAGTTCTAATGCCTGGCTTAATCAATACCCATACCCATGCAGCGATGGTTCTTTTTAGAGGCATTGCTGATGATATTCCTCTCAAGAGATGGTTAACTGAACATATATGGCCGAGAGAGTCTGAATTTCTAAGTGAGGAATTCGTATTTGATGGAACCTCTCTTGCCTGTCTTGAAATGTTAAAAAATGGAATAACAACCTTTAATGATATGTATTTTTATGCAGAATCTATTGCGCAAGCAGCCAAAAAAATGGGTATAAGAGCCGTTGTTGGTCAGGGTATTCTTGATTTTCCGACATCTGCTGGTAATGGACCAGATGATTACTTAAGAAAAGCAGAGACATTTATTGAAAAATACAAGGAAGACGATTTAATCTGTCCGGCTGTGGCTCCACATGCAATCTACACATGCAGCAAAGAAACACTTCTTAAGTCAAAAAAACTTGCCTTAGAGAAAAATTCACCCATTCACATTCATCTGAGTGAAACAATAGACGAAGTAGAGGAATGCTTAAAAATGCATGGCAAAAGACCTCTCAAATATCTCAAAGAAATCGGTTTCCTTGAGGGAATCATCACAGCAGCTCACTGTGTTTGGTTAAATGATGAGGAAATTGAGATTATGGCTGAGAATAGGGTAGGGGTCTCTCATTGTATTGAGAGTAATCTTAAACTTTCTAGTGGTATTGCACCCATAGCGAAGATGATAAAAAAGGGTGTTAAAGTAAGTATGGGAACTGATGGGGCAGCTAGTAACAATAACCTTGATCTTCTTGAGGAAATCTCTATAGCAGCAAAGGTACAAAAAGGCATAACCAGCGACCCAACAGTTCTGGATGTAAAAAAATGTATGAAGATGCTTACAATATGGGCAGCAGAAACATTAGGTCTCCAACGACAAATCGGAAGCTTAGAAGTGGGTAAAAAGGCAGATATTATAAGAATGAATCTTAACAAAGCCCATCTGCAACCCGTATATGATATCCGCTCAATAATTATCTACTCTGCAAAGTCTTCAGATATTGAGGATGTTTTTGTAAATGGAGAGCCTGTAATATTAAATGGAAAGCATCAATTAGTAGATGAACAACAGCTGATAAACAAAGCCATCGAGTGGTCAAACAGGATAAAAACCTAATCCTTTAAAAGTTTATAAATTAACATCTCAAGGCTACACAGATGACCTTGTCGTATGGCAAGATTTGTTTTAAATAACTGAGAATATATTTTCAAATCTCCCTCCTCTCTATTTGAGAAGTGCCAGTTTAAAGCACCTAAAATCATGTCATAATCTGACTGCTGTATGTTTTGGAGAATTTTAAAAGTTTTTATTCTATCTTTCTTTCTAACTGCCTCTATCAAATCAAAGGCCTTATACTCTCCAGTCTCAGATAAAATTTCTCTAAGTTCTAAAATATCAATATCTCTTTTTCGCAGCAGAATAGAAATTTTCTCAATTTCGGATGATATTAATCCAGGTTGCCCTCCAGTAACTTCTATTAAATAGAAAACAGCCTCCCTCTGGAAACCAATTCCGTGCTTAGATGCCTTGTAGGATACCCAGGCAGGCAAATCTCTCTCATAGAGTTCTAGATTAAAGATAAGAGCATTCTTAGTTTTTTTTAAGAAGGAGATTTCATCGTTAATGTCTTTTCCTGAGCAGTTACACAGGATTATTAATGTAACAGATGAAGATATCGCACCTGTGATTTTTTTTAACCAATCTATTTTTTTTTCTGATTTTTTAAATTTTTCAAAGTTATGTACTATTAAAATCCTTTTTTGAGAGAAAAGAGAAGTCTCTTTGACTAGTGTTTCATTTTTTATATCTTCAGGAGATTCAAATGTTTCAATCGATATTTGTGAAATTCTCTCTTTTATAATCCTGATTATCTCAGAAAGTAAAAAGGGTTCGACGGAATAAAAAAAATATATACTGGCAGGAAGGCCTCTATCTACTTCATTTTCGAATTTCTGAATTGATAGCATTTTTTATTTTATCATAGGCGTATAATGGGACTAAAGAACTACAGATATGCTTTTTTTAACAGTAACTCACAAAAAAGATATCGTTATGCAGTAAAATATTCATTATGAAAGGTATAGATGGGAAAATTTCAACAGCTAAGAGTAAGTATGAACTCATCAAACAGATAGGTATTCCAGATGAAATAAACACTCTCTTAAATGAACTTAAATTTTATATAAGTGAGGCTAATAAAGAGAGAAGAAGCATTGGGATGAGTGAGATATGCTTTTTATGCGGAACCAAAGAGGTACCTTGTTGTGGAAGTGGAATAGAGCTAAAGTATTCCTCAGAACTTTTGCTTGTAAACATGCTTTTTGGAGTCCATATGCCACAAGGGCAGGAGTTTGTTGACAGATGCTTTTTTCTCAAAAAGAATGGCTGCTGCCTTTTTGCAAGAGACGTTTTTTGTATTAATTTTGTTTGCAATAAAATACAAGAAAAATTGTCCATAAATCATTTAAAGAGATTACGCTATTTCGAGGGAAAGCAGTTAAATTTGCAATTCATTATTGAAGAGAAGCTGAAAAAACTATTCAGTTAAACTTTATTGACCAAAATAATTTATTTGCAACGGTTACTCTTAAATTATACCCTCTTTAGTTGTGATTACTATTATAAAATGATGTTTGAAATGGTTAAAATTTGTACCCTTTTATAAGTATCAATGAAGATGATGTTTTCTGTAATTCTCGATTTCACAGAAAAAATTTTTATTTTCACACGGAGTTTTTTCAATTTGAATAACTGTGTGCTTGATGCCCAATTCTTTAAGTTGCTTTTCAACTTCCATTCTAATTTTGTCTCCTTCTTCTAATGATTCAACATCAACGACCACATGGCTTGAAAAGGCATAAATACCAGAACCTATTGACCATATATGGATATCATGAATACTTTTAACTCCCTTAATGTTTTTAATCTTATGGGCGATTTCATCTAAGTTGAATCCCTTTGGAGTAAAATCGAGAAATATTAAGAGAGACTCTTTCACAACTCTAATTCCACCAAAGATTATAATTAATCCCACAAGCCAACTTGCTAAAGGATCAACCAACAACCATCCTGTGAATTTTATTATCAATGCTGAAATGATTACAGCAGCTGAGGATATTGTATCCCCAATCACATGTAACCAAGCGCTTTTTAGATTCAAATCTTCGTGTTTATGTTCTAAAATTTTTGCCATTAAGAGATTTCCTATAAAACCAAAGACTGCAACAGGAAGCATAATATATGAATCAATGGAAGGAGGATTTATAAATCTTCTGTATCCTTCAATAAATATTATCAAAGCTATAATTATTAGGCTTACTCCATTAATAAGCGCTGCAAGAATCCCTATCTTTTGATATCCATAGGTAGCTTTACTCCCTGAAGGTCTGCGGCTAATTATTGAAGCGATTAAACTTAATAATATAGCAAGGGCATCAGTGAAAACATGACCTGCATCACTTAAAAGAGCTAGGCTATTACTTAGAAACCCTCCTATCACTTCGCCAGTGAAGATTAAAAAAGTTATAACTAGAACCAGAGAGAGTTTTTTTGTTGATGAGTTATGCGTCATGATTTTTTTAGAATCTCTAAAGCAGATTTATAAAGAATTTCGTTTTCACAAACTAAAAGATTCGTCTTAGTGTTAAACATCACCGGAAGTTGATATATGCTTTTTCCTTCCATATCAGACAAGCAAGCATTTGCCTCTTTTGCTATTAAAATACCTGCTGAAAAATCAAAAATTCTTGAAGGAGTAGGTGTAACAAAAATACTTATTGCACCCATTGAAAGATAGGCAAGGTCAAGAGCAGTGCTTCCATAACACCTTACTCTGTTTGCAATTCTAAGTAAAGGAAGAATTCTTTTAATAGCCCCATAAGGATTTGAAGCTTCAAAGGCAACTATTATTGTCTTTTTATCTCTCTTTTGTTTAATTTTTTTGCCATTAAAAAAAGCTCCTTTACCTCTTTCAGCATAAAATTCATCACCGTTTATAAGATTTATTATGTAGCCCATACTTAAACTATCTAGATATTTTCCATCAGCTACTGCAATAGAGGTAGAAAAAAAAGGTATTCCAGAGACAGCATTTTTACTTCCATCAATAGGATCGATAATTATAGTTAAATGGCTATTATCGTTAATTTTAACTCCTCTTTCTTCTGCAATTATGTTACAATCCAGACCCTCTTTTTCTAAATTTTCAATAATTATGTCTTCAGCTACCTTATCTATTGGAAAAGTAGTGTCTCCGCCTGCTCCCGTACCGAGAGAATCATCGTTAAATTGAGGCCTTAAAGTGCCTATTTCTCTTAAAATTTTTTTGCCTATACTTTTTAAAAAAGCAATTTCCATAACTGATTATTATAGCCTTAAATTTTAAAAGTTGACAATATTTAAAATAATCTTTATCATAAAAATTTATGAGTAATTTTAATGTTCAGCAAATTTTAAGAGAAAACATTAAGAAACTTAAACCCTATGAGGCAGTTGAAATACCCTGTAAAATTAAGCTCGATGCAAATGAATCTCCCTTTCCAGTAAAAATCTCTCAGATTGTTGATGATATTAATATTCCTCTAAATCGATATCCAGATCCAGAAGCGATTGAACTTAGAAAGCAAATTGCTAAGAAACTTAAACTCAAATACAAAAACATTCTCATCGGAAATGGCTCAGATGAAATTATATACTATTTAATTCTTACGTTTGGAGGACCAGTTTTATATCCAGTGCCTACTTTTGCAATGTACGGAATAATTGCCCAGTCAGTTGGAGTTAATACAATAGAATCAGGGCTTGACATTAATTTTGATTTAAATGAAAATGACTTTTTGAGCTTAATAAAAGAAAAAAAGCCATCACTAATTTTTTTAAGTTCGCCCAATAATCCTACAGGCAATACTTTCTCCTCCGACAAAATACTGAAAATCATTGATATAGCCCGTAAGACTTCGTCAATTGTGGTTGTTGATGAAGCCTATCAGCCATTTTGTAGTGAAAAAGGTTTCTTACCTTTCTTAAAAGATTTTGACAATCTTCTTATTTTAAGGACTTTTAGTAAAATAGGCCTTGCAGGTTTAAGAATTGGTTATTTGATTGGAAACGAAGAGATTTTAAAAGAAGTAAGCAAAGTAAAACTTCCCTATAATGTGGATTCTCTTACCCAATTCATTGCCGCTAAAGCTCTTAATAGTTTTTACGATGAGATAAAAACCTTTATCCGAGATATTAAAAGAGAAAGAGAATATCTTCAAAGAGAGCTTTCAAAAATCAGAGGAATAAAAGTTTTTCCCTCAGAAGCAAATTTCATACTCTTTCAAGTCAAAGACAGTAAGAACATCTATGAGAAACTGATAAAGGAAGGAATTTTAATAAGAAACCTTTCATCTACAATTAAAGGAGCATTAAGGGTTACTGTGGGAACAAAAGAAGAAAATAAAACTTTTATAGAAACTATAAGGAAAATTTTAGAGAACAGGAAATGAGAAAAGCTTTTATATCTAGAAAAACCAAAGAGACAGAGATAGAAATTGAGCTTAATTTGGACGGTAGCGGAAAATACCAAATTGAAACATCCGTTGGCTTTTTAGACCACATGCTTGAGCTTTTTGCATTTCATGGAAATTTTGATCTGAAAATATTTGCAAAGGGAGATATCCATGTAGATTATCATCACCTGATGGAAGACACAGGAATTGTCATTGGTAAAGCAATTGATGAAGCTCTTTCGGAAAGAAAAGGAATAAAAAGATATGGCTTTGCATCTATTCCAATGGACGAAGCACTTTGTCAAGTGACAATAGATCTTGGAGGAAGGCCTTTTCTTGTCTATAAAGTTCCTTTTGACGGATTTATAAAGGACATTGATATTAATCTTTTTGAGGAGTTTTTCCGTGCTATAGTTAACAATGCTAAAATCAATATGCATGTAAATGTCCTATATGGCAAAGACTTACATCATATAGTTGAAGCAATATTTAAAGCTTTTTCTAAGGCTCTTAAGGAGGCTATAACAATTAACGGAGACATGCTTCCTTCTACAAAAGGCTTATTATGAGAGAAGCTTCTCTTAAAGTTTCCATATTAGAACACACTCCAAATCCCGAGAATTTAGTAGCTCTTGCTGCCAGACTATGCTACAGTCCTATTGGAATTGATGAATTAAAAGAAAAAATAACTGAGGAGGAAAAGGAAAGATTAATTAATCTTCTTAGAGATAGTGGCCATTTAAGTCCCTTTGAGCATGTATCTTTTACTTTTGCTGTAGAGGGAATATCCCGTGCATGTTCTCATCAACTTGTAAGACATAGGATTGCCTCCTATAGTCAACAATCCCAAAGGTATGTTAGTGAGGAAAAGGGATTTGATTTTATAATACCACCAATTTTTAAAGAAGATGAACAATTAAAAACTCTTTTTCTTGAGGCTATGGAAAAATGCCATAGCTATTATTGCCAACTTTTGAATCTGCTTGAGGAAAGAGGATTTAAAGGTGAAATAGCAAGGCAAGATGCGAGATTTGTATTACCAAATGCTGCTGAAACAAAGATTGTTATGACAATGAATGCCCGAGAACTGCTTCATTTTTTTAAAGTTCGTTGCTGCAGACGAGCTCAATGGGAAATAAGGGAGCTTGCAACAGAGATGTTAAAACAGGTAAAAAAAATAGCTCCTTTACTTTTTAAGGATGCAGGTCCAGGTTGTTTAATAGGGAAATGTCCGGAGGGAAGATTTAGTTGCGGAGAAGCTGATAAAATAAGGAAAAAATTTAAAAGACTGTGATATAATCAAATTTATGAGTGTAATTGATATAATTGGCAATACACCTCTTATAAGACTTGATAGGATAAATCCTAACCCAAAAGTTAGACTATATGGTAAATTTGAAGGTGCAAATCCAGGAGGCTCCATAAAGGATAGAACAGCTCTTTACCTAATTAGAGACGCAGAAGAAAAAGGGCTTCTTACAAAAGACAAGATTATTCTTGAACCAACCTCAGGAAATACAGGCATAGGACTTGCCATGATTGCCGCAGCAAAAGGATATCGCATTAAACTTGTTATGCCGAAATGCGTTAGTGTAGAAAGAAGAAGAGTGCTCGAGGCTTTGAGTGCTGAACTTATTTTAACTCCAGCAGAAGAAAGCACAGATGGCGCAATCAGACTTGCGCATCAAATTTATGAGGATGCACCAGAGCTTTATTTTATGCCAAATCAATTTGACAATGATGCAAATGTTAGAGCCCATTATGAAACAACGGCGAATGAAATTATAGAACAAACAAAAGGTGAAATAACTCACTTTGTAGCAGGTCTTGGAACCACAGGGACTCTTATGGGTGCAAGTAAAAGGTTTAAGGAGTTTAATGGTCAAATTCAAATCATAGGAGTTGAGCCAGTCCCGGGTCATCGTATTCAAGGATTAAAAAATCTTACTGAAAGCATAGTGCCTAAAATATTCGATCCTTCAAGGCTTGATGAAAGAATCTATGTTAATGATGAAGAGGCATTTGATACAACAAGAAAACTTGCAATGTTAGAGGGTGTATTTGTAGGCATGTCTTCAGGAGCAGCAATGCATGTGGCACTTAAAAAAGCAAGTGAAATTAGAAGTGGTGTAATTGTAGTTATTCTTCCTGACAGAGGAGACAGATATCTTTCAACCTCTCTATTTGCTTCCATATGCAGTAAATGCCCACCATAAAGCTATAGATTGTTTAAAATATTTTCGTTTAATTTAGTTTGTCTTAATTCGTGGAAAAATTTTTTTAAAAGAGCACGACATTCCTCTTCAAGAATGCCGCGCTCAATTTCTACTTGATGATTAAGTCGCCTGTCTTCAAGTAATTTGTAAAGACTCACGGCTCCACCACCTTTTGGATCATCACAACCATATACAATTTTTTTTATTCTTGCATTTATTATTGCTCCACAACACATAATACAAGGTTCTTTTGTAATATATAAAATTGCATCACCCAATCTCCATGCTTCAAGCTTTTGTGATGCTTGTCGAATAGCTAAAATTTCAGCGTGCGCAGTGGGATCAAAGGTTGTTTCTTTTAAATTATGCGCTTTTGATATAATTTCATCGTTTAAAACAATCACTGCACCAACTGGTATTTCACCCTTTTCATAAGCTTTGTTAGCTTCTTTTAAAGCTTCTTTCATGAAATGGATGTGAGTAAGAAATTCGTCCACTCATCAAGCCCTTTTCCAGTTTTGCAGGATACTTCAAAAATCTTTATATTTGGATTTAAAAATTTAGCATCCTTTTTTATTTTTTCTACATCCACATCAAGAAAATCTTTGAGATCAATTTTGTTTATGATTAGAACAGATGATTCTTGAAACATAAGAGGATATTTAAGGGGTTTATCATCTCCTTCTGTTAAGCTTAGTATCATTACTTTTACATCTTCACCAACTTTAAACTCGGCTGGACAAACTAAATTGCCTACATTTTCTATAAATAACAAATCCAAATCTTTGAGAGGAAGCTCTTTAGCTGCCTCAGCTATCATATTTGCATCAAGATGACAGGCGCCCTCTGTATTAATTTGAATCACAGGCACTCCTAGTTTATCTATTCTTTCCGCGTCATTTGTTCCTGTTATGTCTCCCTCAATTACGCCTACTTTAACTTTATCTTTAATTGCACTAATAGTTTTCTCAAGCAGGGTAGTCTTTCCTGCTCCAGGAGAACTCATTAAATTTATAACATAAACCCCTGCCTCCTTAAACATCTTTTTGTTTTCCTCTGCAATTCTGTCATTTGCATCAAGTATTTTTGTGGTTACTTTAAGCTTCATCACTTACCTCCATTTCTGTAATATTAAGTTCTTTACCTGAGATTAAATTTATTGAAAAACTTCCACATTTAGGACATTCGAAAATAATGTAATTTTCATTACTTTCAATTTTTTCACCACAATCATTGCACATGGCTCTAACTGGTATTTCCTCAACAATTAAACTGGAATCTGATGCAAGTGTGCCTTCCTTTAAAACATTAAAAGCAAAAAGCAGGGCATCGATCATAATTCCCGTTGCCCTGCCTATGGTTACTTTAATTGAGTCTATTTTTTTGTATCCATTTTTTTCACACTCTGCTATGGCAATATGTAAGAGTTGACTAACAATGGATGCTTCATGCATCAGCCCTCTTGCTCCTTTTCCTTTGAGACCTCCTTTTCATAGACCTCTTTACCAGCTTCTAAGGCTTTGGTTATAGCAGATTTTTTTTCATCTAAGGTCTCTTTTGCCTTATCAAGTGTTGAAGCAATTTTTTCTTTGGCTTCCTTGATGTATGTTTCTGCCTTTTCTTTTACATCTTCTGCGGTTTCTTTAATTTTTGCCCTTGTTTCTCTTCCTGCCTGCGGTGCTAAAAGCAAAGCTAAACCCGCACCTACTAAGCCTCCAAGTAAAAAAGATATCAATACAGACTTTGCGCTGAATCCTCTGTCCTCATCCATTTTTATTTACCTCCTTTCTTTAAATTTTCTAAAAAAACTGAAGCTGCAACACTGATTGCAGTTTTTAAAGCATTACTTCTAATAGAAATGGAACTTTTTACTTTATCAACGGTTTCTACCAGTTCAGCTATTACAATTGTTAGCTTTTCAACTATTGAAGCAAGTTCTCGTGCCTTTTCAGTCACATTGTTTATATCTTCTACAGAAGCATGCACTCCTTGAATAACTTTTTCAGCTTCATAAATTGCAGGATCTAATTTTGTTTTTGTGCTGTTAAGGAATTCTTTGAAGGCGTTTATTCCTCTTCTAAGTTCTACAGCCACAACAATTAAAAAAATCAATGCAGCAATAAGGCTTAATGTGGCAAGAAAATAACCAATACTTAAAATAACAATCCATGTTTCGCCCATGGTGTCCTCCTTTAAGGAAAGGATAACATTTTAGCTAGTTCTGTGGCAACATTTTTAATGTTTTCTTAACATGAAGAAGTCGCTGGATAACCGTGATCCAGCTCAGAATAGTAAGAGCTAAAAGTATATAAAATAGAATGTTCGCCATGCATCCGACAGCTAAAAAAATTAATCTTTCAGGTCTTTCTATCAAACCTACATTACAGGAAACTCCTAATCCTTCAGCTCTTGCTCTAACATAGGAGATCAGAAAAGAGGCAATCATGCATAATAGAGTTATTAAAAAAGCAGTATCGTTTTGAGTTATAAAATAATGCCAAGTTATACCAAAAAAAATGAAACCATCAGCAATTCTATCAAGAGAGGAATCAAAAAGCGCTCCAAATTTTGATGCTCTTCCATTTACTCGAGCAAAAATTCCATCAAGCAGATCAAATAAGCCTCCCGCAAGAATAAAAAGTCCACCTAAAAGTAAATTAACGGGAATAATAAACGCAGTTGATGAAGTAATGATCATTCCAAGAAATGTAATAATGTTTGGATTAATGGGAAAGGCTTTAGCTAAAGGAGTTAAGGGTTTATCTAAAAAATGACTGAATTTCTCACTTAACAAACTATCTTTCCCTCTTTCCTTCTATAAACTCCTCCAGCATTCTTTTGGCAGTCTCGTCGGCATATTGAATTCGAGGATGCTTCATAAAGTAGGCTGATGGCGATATAAGTAAGCCTCCTATGCCTCTATCAAGTGCCACTTTACAACATCTTATTGCATCTATAACAACACCAGCGCTATTTGGAGAGTCTTCAACACTCAAACGAAGTTCAAGGTTAATAGGCACATTTCCAAAAATTTCACCCTCTATTCTGAGAAAGCAAACTTTATTATCGTTCATCCATGGAATATAGTCAGAAGGTCCAATATGAACATGCTCAGCGGTTATTTCATGGGAAATTTGACTTGTTACTGCCTCAGTTTTGGAGATTTTTTTTGAGGAAAGCCTGCTTCTGTTTAACATATTGAGAAAATCCGTATTTCCGCCTACATTCAATTGATAGGTATTTGTTATTCTTACTCCTCTGTCCATGCAAAGTTTAGTTAAAACTCTATGAACAATAGTGGCACCAATTTGACTTTTTATGTCATCTCCTATAAGAGGAATTTTTTTATCTTCAAACTTTTTTATCCAATCATCATTAGAGGCAATAAACACTGGAATGCAATTGATAAAGGCAACACCTGCCTCCAGCGCTGCCTGGGCATAAAATTTTGTAGCCTCCTCTGAACCAACAGGAAGGTAGCTAACCATTATCTCAGCTCCAGATTCTCTTAAAACCTCTACTACATCCACAGGTTTTTCATCGGATGGTATAAATCTTTTATCATCAGGATAATCTCTCATGTGGTCTGCAACACCATCTAAAATAGGTCCCATTGATACCTTAACCGGATAGTCTGGTAAATCAGGGCAAAAAATTTTCGTACAATTTGGTTTTGCAAAAACAGCGTCTTTAAGAGATTTATTAACCTTTCGTTTATCTATATCAAAGGCCGCAACAACTTCTATATCACTGGGAAGATATCCTCCCAGATTAAAATGCATTAGTCCCGGAATTTCTCTTGTTTGATTGTATTTTTTATAATATTCGATACCTTGAATAAGAGAACTTGCGCAATTGCCAATCCCAACAATAGCAAGTTTTATTTTACCCATTCTTGTCTCCTTGAAAGATTAGTTATGAAATAATGCCAAAACAAAATTTTATAAACTAATAAATATCTTTATGTCAAGCATTAAAGTGTTGATTTAATTGAGCATTGGATTTTACAATATCTTCTAAGCGTGACTAAATATAAAACATATATAGAAAATTTTCTGAACCACATAAAAATTCAAAAGGGAGGATCACCCCATACTCAAAGAGCTTATAAAAAGGATTTGGAGGAGTTTTTTCATTTTGTTAAAGTTGAACCGGAAAAAATAGATCCTTTGGCAATCAGAGGTTTCATATCCGAGCAAATTATAAAAGGTAAATCAAAAACAACTGTCGCAAGAAAGCTTTCCACCCTCAGGTCTTTTTTTACTTATATTCATTCAGAGGGACTTATTCAAGTTAATCCTGCAAGGGTAATTTCTTCTTTGAAATCTTGGAGAAGTCTTCCAAAATTTCTCACTGTTGATGATGCTTTCAAACTTGTTGAATCAGCGACAGAAGATAAGTTTATAATTCAAAGAGATAGAGCAATTCTCGAAATTTTATACGGATGTGGAATAAGAGTTAGCGAACTTTGTGGATTGAACATTGAAGATTTAGATTTACGAGAAGGTCTTATTAAGGTTAGAGGAAAGGGAAGTAAAGAGAGAATTGTTCCTACTGGACAAAAGGCAAAGGAGGCCTTAAAAAAATATCTTACTATTCGGCAGATTGTTCGAATTAAAAAAAATTTATCCTTTGATGAAACTCCGCTTTTTATAAACAATAGAGGTAAAAGGTTATCGGATAGACAAGTAAGAAGAATTGTAGATAAATATGCAAAGGTAATTGGATTGCCTGAAAAAATAGGTCCCCATACTCTTAGGCATACCTTTGCAAGTCACCTTCTTATGGAAGGCGCCGATTTAAGAGTAATTCAGGAATTGCTCGGTCATGCCTCTTTATCAACAACCCAAATATATACTCATGTGGATTTAAAGCATTTAATGGAAATTTACGATCAATCACATCCGTTTTCAAAGGAGGAAAAATAGATGAATTTTCACGGTACAACTGTTTTGTGTATAAGAAAGGATAACTCTGTTGTTATTGCTTCTGATGGTCAGGTTAGCTTAGGAAATACGGTCCTAAAGCACAATTCAAAAAAAATAAGAAGACTTTACAATGGGAAGGTCCTGACAGGTTTTGCAGGCTCTACAGCAGATGCTTTTACTCTCTTTGAGAGATTTGAAGGAAAGTTGGAAACTTATAAAGGCAATATTTTACGAGCAGCTGTTGAGCTTGCAAAAGACTGGAGAACAGATAAGATTTTAAGAAGACTCGAAGCCTTGTTAATAGTTGCTGACAAACAATACACTCTAATTCTCTCAGGTAATGGAGATGTAATTGAGCCTGATGACCAAATTGCAGCCATTGGGTCAGGAGGTCCTTTTGCATACGCTGCAGCAAAGGCCTTGTATGATAATACCGACCTTTCTGCAAGAGAGATTGTGATAAAAGCAATGGAGATTGCAGGTAAAATCTGTATTTACACAAACAATAATATCGTAATGGAGGAGTTATAGTGGTTGAAAATCTCACACCGAAAAAAATCGTTGAGGAACTTGATAAATTTATTATTGGCCAGGAAAAGGCAAAAAAAGCAGTTGCGATAGCCCTTAGAAACAGATTTCGCAGGCAATTACTGCCTCCAGAATTAAGGGACGAGGTTTTACCAAAAAACATTTTAATGATAGGACCAACAGGAGTTGGAAAAACAGAGATAGCAAGAAGGCTTGCACGGCTTGTGAATGCACCGTTTGTAAAAGTTGAGGCTTCAAAATTTACAGAAGTAGGATATGTTGGAAGGGATGTAGAGTCGATCATCAGAGACCTTACAGAAGTTTCAATGAACATGGTGAAACAGGAACATACTCAGAGGGTTCAAGAAAAAGCAAGACAGATGGCAGAGGAGAGAATACTTGATATACTTCTTCCTCAACCCAGATATTCAGCTGACTCTAACGAGGCAGAAGAGAGAATCAGATATAAAGATACACGAGAAAAGTTGAGAAAACAGTTAAGGGATGGTTTATTAAACGAACGATATATTGAGATTGATTTAAAAGAAAAAATTATGCCCTTCGGAGTTATCTCAAATGTAGCTATGGAGGAAATAGAGATAAATCTTAAAGAAATGCTTGGTAGTTTTCTTCCAGAAAAGGTAAAAAGAAAAAAAGTAAAAATTTCAGAAGCTCTCCAGCTTTTCACCCAAGAAGAAGCAAATAAGTTGATTGATATGGAAAAAGTAACAAAAGAAGCCATTGAGAGAGCAGAGCAGACAGGTATAGTTTTTATCGATGAAATTGATAAAATCGCATCTCGTGGAAGTTCCCATGGTCCAGATGTATCAAGGGAGGGTGTACAGCGAGACTTACTTCCTATTGTAGAAGGCTCAACGGTTACTACAAAATATGGTCCTGTAAAAACAGATCACATTCTTTTCATAGCAGCAGGTGCATTTCATGTGGCAAAGCCTTCTGATTTAATTCCTGAACTTCAAGGTAGATTTCCAATAAGGGTAGAACTTAGCTCTCTCGGTAAAGAAGAGTTTATTAAAATACTCACAGAGCCTGATAATGCTCTTATAAAACAGTATATAGCTCTTTTAGGAACAGAAAATGTGAAACTTCAGTTTACTGATGATGGAATTTCAGAGATTGCCGAAGTGGCTCAGTATGTTAATGAAAAAACTGAAAATATTGGAGCCAGAAGATTACATACTGTGATGGAAAAGCTTCTTGAAGATATTTCCTTTAATGCATCTGAGCTGAAAGGTCAGAGGATAATTATCGATGCAAAGTTTGTACAAGAAAAACTTAGCGAAATAACAAAGAGTGAAGATCTCAGTAGATATATTTTATAGAGTTAGAGAAGGAATTCAAAAAGGGACTTTTGTATTTTTAATTTTGCTTCTTTCTTCATGTGCTTCGAAGAAACCTTATGTTATGGAAAGTTTGCCTGAAGGTGGAACAAAGGGTGTGGCATCATGGTATGGAAGAGATTTTCATGGAAGACCAACCGCATCAGGAGAAATTTTCAATATGTACGATTACACCTGTGCTCACAGAGAGTATCCCTTTGGCACAAAGCTAAGAGTAACTAATCTTAATAATAAAAAAGAAGTCATATGCACTGTAAATGATAGAGGACCCTTTGTGGCAGGAAGAGATTTAGACCTTTCTTACGGTGCAGCAAAACAAATTGACCTTATAGGACCAGGAGTGGCAGAAGTATTTATGGAACCTATAGGAAGGGATTATCAGTATGTAAAATATGTAAGCTATAAACCAATTCCCGGACAGTTAACAATACAGGTAGGAGCTTTTAAGGAAGTAGAAAATGCTTTAAGATTAAAAGATGCTTTAAGTTTAAGCTATAGAAATGTTTATATTAATAAGGCTGTAATAAAAGGTGAAACATTTTTTAGAGTAAGAGTTGGAAAATTTAACAGTTACGAAGAGGCATATAATATGGCTAAATTAATGGGACAGGAAGGATATAAGATACTTATAACCAGTTTTGAGGGAGGGCTTAAAGATGAAATTTGAAAAATTTGAAGATGTTGTGAAATTTCATGGTCATGTTTGTCCAGGGCTTGCATTTGGTTATAGAGTGGCAAAGTTAGCAGTAGAGGAGTTAAACATCAACCGTTCAGAGGATGAGGAAATAGTCTGCGTAGTGGAAAATGACTCATGCGCTGTTGATGCAATTCAAGTAATTACCGGATGTACTTTTGGTAAAGGTAATCTAATATTTAAAGACTATGGAAAACAGGTCTATACATTTTTTGATAGAAAAAATAGCAAAGCCATAAGGATAGTAATCGATTTTGAGTTTGAAGAAACAGAGGAAGAGAAAGCGCTGTGGCAGAAGTTTATCAGTGGAGATAGATCTCAAGAGGTTTTAGAGTTTATACAAAAAAGAAAAGCTGAAAAAACAAAAAAAATACTTGAAGCTCCAAGAGAAGAAATTTTCCATATAACCTATCCGGATTTTAATCCACCCCGACAAGCAAGAATTTTCAAAAGTTTGAGATGCGAAAATTGCAAAGAAAAAGTGGCAGAAACAAAGGGTAGAATTTTAAACTCTAAGTTTTTGTGTATCCCCTGCTTCGAGGCACTTCTATGAATGAAATCGAAATAGAACTAACAGGGATTGCTCATCTTGGAGAGGCAATAGGAAAATATGATGGGAAAGTAGTCTTTGTTCCCTACGGAATTCCAGGAGAAATAGTGAAAGTAAAAATAATAAAAGATGAAGGCGATTATTTAAGGGGTGAGATTTCAGAGATAATAGTGCCATCTTTTTACAGAGAGCAACCACCTTGTAAATTATTTGGTATTTGCGGTGGATGTAGTTTTCAAAATGTGACCTACAGTTATCAGACTAAACTCAAAGAAATAGTGGTGATTGAGCAACTTAAAAGAATTGGAGGGTTTGAAAATCCAGAGGAATTTACCAATCTAACAATAAAAGCACAAAATCCTTATAATTACCGTAATCGTGGAGATTTCTCAATAAACCGAGAAAAACGATTAGGTTTTAAAATTCGAGGAACCCATAAATTTATTCATGTTGAATACTGTTACATAATGCACGATCAAATTAATAAAATACTGTCTCTACTTCAGGAGAAAAATCCTAAAAGAAAAACCCATAACATTACTATACGCTATGGAATTTATACAGATACTTACTTGGTCCAACCTGCTATTGATGTAACCCAGATTGAAACAGGCCAACCTTTTTACAAAGAGAAACTGTTAGGAAAGGAGTTCCAAATATCAGCACCATCATTTTTTCAAGTGAATACCTATCAAGCAGAAAGGCTTATTCAGAGTGTATTAGGATACCTATCAAAGGAAGATAGAGTGGTTATAGATGCCTATGCAGGTGTTGGAACATTTAGTGTTTTCATTGCAGAGAAGGTAGAGCGAGTAATAGCAATTGAAGAGAGTCGTTCTGCCTTTAAGGATGCGCAAATTAATATAAAAGGCTTTGATAATATAAGCTACCTATGCAAAAAAACAGAAGAAGCTCTTTTAGATCAAAACATTCAAGGGGATGCAATAGTAATAGATCCTCCAAGGGTTGGATGTATGAAGGAAGTTTTAGAGGCAATTGCTGAAAAAAGAATAAGAAAGGTTGTCTATGTTTCCTGTGAACCCTCTACTCTTGCAAGAGATCTTAAATATTTAAAAGAAAAAGGGTATAGGTTAGTTAAAGTGCAGCCTGTGGATATGTTTCCACAGACCTGTCACATTGAAAATGTGGCTTTAATGATACTTGAATAAAAAGGAGGAGAGAGTTATGGCTTTAAAAACTAACTTAAACAAAGTTTCAATGAAACCACATCCAAAATTTGATGGAGTAAAAATTGGTTATGTAGTAACCAAAGAAATCCATCCTGAGTTAAGTATAATTTTACTCGAGGTTTCACCAGGAGTAGAGATTCCTAACCATACCCATGAAAAGGAAATTGATAGTATCTTAATCCTGCAAGGAGAGGCAGAGACTTTTATTAACAACGAATGGACTCCTGTAAAGGAAGGTGACATAATAGTGATAGGAAGCAAAGAGCTCCATGGACTTAGAGCAAAAGGAGAGGTGCCTCTGAAAGCCTATATAATTCATGCGCCTGCATTATGGTAATATACTTAATGAGTTTCTCTCCTTTGGAACTAAAAAATAGCAGAGATTCAGAATAGTCTCGTTGATAATAAAAGGTGACTTAGAAGAATATTGTGTCTCCTATGCAATAGTAAAATCGTGAGGTATCAAAACAATGGAGTTACTTTTCCTAAGTCACTTTGAAAAGGTCTTGATGCCGAGAATTATGAGAACTATTTTTTGTAGGTGCAAGAACTTCTTTTCGGTTTTACGAAGACATCCATTTTTAATCAATAAAAATGGATGTCTTTCTTTTTGTCACCCGACTTCATCACTATAAACTTAAAAACCTTTGTAAATCAATGATTTATCATCTACAAATTAGTCTAAATGCCCTCTAAGCTATTTTTAAACATCCGATTTTCCTCTAACTGTCTATATTTTCCTCCTTCCTTGTTATCTCATTTGCGAATCTGATCATCTCTTTTCGTTCCGCTCTATTCTTGAAATTAGAACCTCTCCCCCTTCCTGTCATTGCGAGTCCCCCTCTTCTGTCATTGCGAGCGTCAGCGAAGCAATCTCGTCGTTCCTCCTACTTGGACGAAATGAGATTCCTCACTTCGTTCGGAATGACGGTGGAGGAGGAGTCATTGCGAACGTCAGCGAAGTGATCTCGTCGTTGCCTCTTTGTAGGCTTTACTTAGAGACCCCTTCGGGGCATCGAGCCCCTCGCAGTGACAGAAAGAGACTGCCACGGCCACTTCGTGGCCTCGCAGTGACATGTCGGGGGGTCAGAGACTGCTTCGCCTCATCGAGGGCTCAAAGTGACAAAATGCATACGCTATGTTATCAGAGATCCCCTTCCTGCCTTTATTCTCTCCCTCATAGCTCTCTCTATCCTTTACCAATCTCATTAGAAGCTTGTCTTGTGTTAATCATGATACCCTCATAGTATAAAGATTATGTGTAGAATACAATGGATTAAAAGCAGAAATCAACGGAGAGAGTATTAATCTTTTGATTCAAGTTTTACAGGTAAAGATTTTTGATATTAGTAAACGAAGCAAGAGAGAAATTGGCTTTAAGAGGAGTAAAAGACATTAGACTATATTGGGTGGACAGGGAAGATATAATTCTTTTAAATATTTAGTTTTTGAATAAAATATGCCATAAAGTGATGAAGTCGGGTGTCTGGGCAGTAGATTTTCTTTTTGATTCTCTTTCTGATGGTAGGTTTATAAAATTTATGACAGTTGAAGACCTTTTTTAGCAGGTTTTGTATAGGCATCAATATTGGGTTGAGGATTAGAGATAGGGAGGTAATTGAGGCTTTTGAAGAATACACAGAGCTTTATGGCATACCGATGGAGGTATTTAGGCGTGATACGTAAATATTTTGTTCCAATGTTTGGGTTCATAAGTATTAAAATTCGTATTTATAATATTCCAAAAATGGGGGTATATCAATATGGTGTTTTGAGCCATCGAAGCTCTAACAGTGATAGGTTATTTATAATGGCTGCAATGACATAAAAATTCAACTTACTTAAAAAAGTCAATAACAATTTTTCCTTAATAAAAGGAATACAAAATTCAAAAAATCCTTGACTTAAATCAGTAGAATATTGTTAAATATAAGCTATGATTCCGAAGACAGATAAGATATGGATGGATGGAAAGTTTATTAATTGGGACGATGCTAAGGTACATGTGCTCACCCATTCACTTCATTATGGTTTAGCTGTATTTGAAGGAATTAGATGTTATAACACTCCAGAAGGACCTGCTATTTTTCGATTGAAAGACCATGTTGAAAGGCTTTTTAAGTCAGCTCATATTTTTACAATGGAAATACCCTTTTCAGAAGAAGAAATCTTTGAGGCAATTAAAGAAACTGTAAGAATAAACAAAATTGAATCTTGCTATATTAGACCCATTGTTTTTGTTGGATATGGAAATATGGGACTTTATCCAAAGAAAAATCCGATTCAAGTAGCTATAGCAGCCTGGAATTGGGGTGCCTATCTTGGAGAAGAAGGCTTGCAAAAAGGCATTAAGGTTAAAACTTCATCTTTTATAAGAAATCATGTCAATTCATCTATGGCAAGAGGGAAGGTTTCTGGCTATTATGTTAATAGTCAGCTTGCAAAAATAGAGGCAATCTCTTGTGGTTTTGATGAAGCAGTTCTTCTTGACACAGAAGGATATGTTTCTGAAGGAAGTGGTGAGAATATATTTATTGTGAGAAAGGGAACACTAAAGACAACACCTCTTACTTCAATTCTTGAGGGTATTACAAGAGATACAGTAATCAGACTTGCTGAGGATTTAGGTGTTGAAGTAAAGGAAGAGCGTTTCACAAGAGATGAACTTTATATTGCGGATGAAGCATTTTTTACAGGAACTGCTGCAGAGATTACACCAATAAAAGAAGTTGACGGAAGAAAAGTTGGCATAGGAAGTCGGGGTCCATTGACAGAGAAAATACAAAATCTATTCTTTGACATAGTTAAAGGTAATAACCAAAAATACAAACACTGGTTGGATTTTGTATAAAAATTAATTTTTAAATTCTATTTCAAATTCATAATTTTTGAAGCTTCAGCAATTTCATCATCTGTTAAATTTTTATGCAGCTTGGACATCTTTCCATTCCTTAAAATGTTAAAAAGTTCATCCTTTGTTTTAATTCCTTTTTGCTGAAATACTAAATTAAGATTTTTATCATCTTTGTGGCATTTATCGCATTTTAATGCAAAAGCTGGAGATGACAATGTTAAAACTAAAATTAAAGTAAATATCAAATAACGCATATTATTCCTCCTTTAGAATTTTTATAACGAACTCATTTACTAATTTTGGATTTGCTTTTCCTTTTGTAATTTTCATTACCTGTCCTACAAAAAATCCAATTAATTTCTCCTCTCCATTTTTAAATCTTTCAACCTCCTTTGGATTTTTGCTGATAACTTCCTTAATAGCCCCAATAATTACACTGTCATCGGATATTTGTGTAAGTCCCTTTTCTTTGACAATAGACTCAGGCGCTTTTCCAGTTTTATACATCTCTTCAAATATTTCTTTCCCAATGTTTCTATTTATGGTGCCGTTTTCAATTAATTTTATAAGTTCGACAAGTTGAGAAGGCTTAAGCGTGCATTCTGCAATGTCTTTTCCATCTTCATTAATAAGTCTCAGCAGTTCAACCATTATCCAGTTTGCTACTTCCTTTGGTTTTCCTCCTAATTTAACTGCTTCCTCAAACCATTCGGCAATATTTTTTTCTTCTGTTAAGATTTCAGCATCATAAGGAGGAAGTCCATATTGGTTAATAAATTTTTTAATCTTAAAATCAGGAAGTTCAGGCATACTTTCCTTAATCTTCTCAATCCAATCAGAATATATAACAATTGGAACGAGATCAGGTTCAGGAAAGTAACGATAATCATGGGCTTCTTCCTTTGAACGCATGGAAAAGGTTTTACCAGCCTGGGCATCCCAAAGTCTTGTCTCCTGAACTATTTGTTCTCCATTTTTTATTGCTTTAATTTGTCTTTGTATTTCGTATTCGAGGGCCTTTTCGACAAATCTGAAGGAGTTAATATTTTTAATTTCTGTTTTTACTCCAAATTCTGTTGAACCTATAGGTCTTACCGATACATTTGCATCACAGCGAAGAGATCCCTGTTCAAGATTTCCATCGCACACTCCAAGATATCTTAAAATTGTTCTAAGTTTTTTCATATACAAAGCTGCTTCTTTGGGTGAGCGAATGTCTGGTTCAGAGACTATTTCCATAAGAGGAACACCGGTTCTGTTGAAATCCACAAAACTATAACCAGAAGCATCGTGTATGTTTTTCCCTGCATCTTCTTCAAGGTGAATTCTTTTGATGCGTATTTTTCTTTCTTCTCCATCAACGGTAATTTCAAGATATCCATCTTCACAAAGAGGCAGTTCATATTGGCTTATCTGATAGCCTTTTGGAAGATCAGGATAGAAGTAGTTCTTTCTCGCAAATCTGCTATAAGGGGCAATTTTACAATTCATGGCTAATCCGGTTTTTATTGTGAATTCTACAGCCTTTTTATTTAAGACAGGAAGTACTCCGGGCATTCCCAAGCAAACAGGACATACCTGTGTATTTGGCTCTGAACCAAATTGAGTAGAACAGCTACAGAATATTTTACTACAGGTTAAAAGTTGGGCATGCACTTCCAATCCTATTACTGCTTCGTATTGCATATCTTCTCCTTTATAGTGTTGGTTTCATTTTATGCCAGGGTGTTGATTGTTCATAGGCATAGGATAACTGAAGTATTCGAGCCTCATCAAAGGGTTTACCGATAATTTGAAGACCTATTGGAAGTCCTTTTTCACTAAAACCACAGGGAATTGAAATCGCAGGAACTCCCGCTAAATTTATAGATATGGTAAATATGTCAGATAGATACATTTGAAGGGGATCATCTATTTTTTCTCCTATTTTAAAGGCAGGAGATGGAGCTGTTGGAGTTATGATAAAATCCACTTTTTCGAATGCTTTTTCAAAATCATTTTTAATCAGGGTTCTTACCTGAAGAGCTTTTTTATAATAGGCATCGTAATATCCTGCAGAGAGACAGTAAGTTCCAAGCATTATTCTTCTTTTTACTTCTGCTCCAAAGCCTTTACTACGGGTTTTCATGTACATCTCAAGAAGATCCTTTCCTGGTGCTCTTAAACCATATTTTACTCCATCGTATCTTGCAAGATTTGAAGAAGCTTCAGAGGTGGCTACTATGTAATATGTTGCAACAGCATATTCGGTATGGGGAAGAGATATTTCAATTGGAATACAACCTAAGTCTTCAAGTTTTTTAATTGCTTCTTGAATTCTTTCCTCTACTTCTTTATCTATACCTTCTATAAAATATTCCTTTGGAATCCCAATTTTTAATCCCTTTACATCATGTCCAAGGTATTCTGTAAAGTCTGTAGGTTCGATAGGAGCAGAAGTGGAGTCCATTGAATCATGACCTGCAATAACATTCATTAAAAGAGCAGCATCGGTTACACATTTGGTAATTGGGCCTATCTGGTCAAGGGAAGATGCAAAGGCAACTAAACCAAATCTTGAGACCCTTCCATAGGTCGGTTTAAGTCCTACAACACCGCAAAATGAAGCGGGCTGTCTAATAGATCCTCCTGTGTCAGAGCCAAGTGCAGCTATACACTCATCAGCAGCAACAGCTGCAGCACTTCCACCTGAACTTCCACCTGGAACTCTCTCCAGATCCCATGGATTTCTTGTTATCTGGAATGCAGAGTTCTCAGTGGACGAACCCATAGCAAATTCATCCATATTTGTTTTTCCAGGAAGGATGTATTTTTGAGCTAATAGCTTTGATGTTACAGTGCTTTCATAAGGTGGATAAAAATTATAGAGTATTTTTGATGCACAGGTAGTGGGTATTCCTTTTGTACATATATTGTCTTTTACAGCTATTGGAATTCCAGTAAGAAGCTTATTTTTTCCAGAAAAGATAGTATTTTCTGCTTCTCTCGCCATATCATATGCTTTGTCAATTGAAAGAGTTATATATGCTTTAACTTTTGGTTCAACCTCTTGAATTCGTTTAAATATGTCAATTATTACCTCATGAGGCATAACCTCTCTTCGATGAATTAATTTTGCAAGTTCTACAACTGTTAGTTTATGGAATTCCAAAATTGCCCTCCTTTAAATTTTATCAAATAAATTAAAGCAATTTATTTCTTTTTTTCAAGTTGAGTGCACTTTACATGTTCTAATTTTATAAATCTCATGCAGCCATTACAATAGATACAATCTACTATATCTTTACCCTTCATCCATTTTTTTGGTAAATCAGGCTCTCTTATGAGAGGCCTTGAAAGCGATATCAGGTCAGCATCATTTTTCTGCAAAATATCCTCTGCAGTTGTACGGGAACGGATGCCTCCCACAACCATAATTGGAATATTCAGATTTTTCTTGAACTCTCGTGCAAAGCCTCTAAAATAAGCCTCCTTTTCTGGAGAGTCAATTTTAGGTCTAACAGGTCTTTCATCAATTTTTGATTCAACTATGCCTCCACTTACTTCAATTGCATCAATTCCAAGATTCTCAAGTCGTTTGGCAATTCTAAGACTCTCATCTAGTGTTAGACCTCCATCTATAAAGTCACAGGCATTTAACTTTATCATCACAGGATAATCGTAACCTACATTATCCCGAATGCTTTGATAAACTTCTTCAAGAAAATGAAATCTTCGTTCTTCATCGCCACCCCAGTAGTCATTTCTTCTGTTTGTATAGGGTGAGAGAAATTGGTTAACTAAGTATCCGTGAGCTCCATGGATTTGAACTCCATCAAAGCCTGCTTCTTTTGCCCTTCTTGCTGCTTTGCCAAAGGAATCTATAATTTCCCAGATTTCCTCATGTTTTAATTCTCGTGGCTTTACTTTGTAAACTGGTTCATAAACAGCAGATGGAGCTAAAGGAGGATTTCCGTGCAAAAATATAGAGGCACACTGCCTTCCACCATGGGTAAGTTGAATTACAATTTTGCCATCCTCTTTGTGGACAGCATCTGTAAGCCGTTTTAAGCCTTCGATGTAAAAGTCATTATGTATGCAGATCATTTTTGGAGCGCTTCTTCCAGAGGTGTGAACAAGGGCATTGCCTGTAATTATTAGTCCAACTCCGCCTTTTGCAAGATTCACATAAAGGTCAATTAACTTGTCCGTTACAAATCCGTCATCATCAGCCATTTTTTCAAAGGTTGCAGACCGGACAATACGATTTTTCATTTTGATTGTCTTAATCTCAAAGTTCGAAAAAAGCTTCATTAGATCACCATCCTCGAGGCAAGTTTAATAGCCTCAATGAGGCTTGTTGGCTTGGCCTTTCCCTGCCAAGCTATATCATAGGCTGTGCCATGGTCTGGTGAAGTTCTGACAAAGGGTAGTCCTACTGTGAAATTAACACCTTTTTCAAAGGCAATGAGTTTAAATGGAGCAAGTGCCTGATCATGATACATGGCAACCACCATGTCAAACTCTCCATTAGATGCTCTCCAAAAGAGGGAATCAGCAGGGTAGGGGCCTGTTACATTTATTCCCAAAGCTTTAGCTTCTTTTATTGCTGGGATGATCTCCTCAATTTCCTCCCTTCCCATTAATCCATCTTCACCAGCATGAGGATTAAGTCCACAGACAGCAATACGCGGATTTTCTATCTGAAGCATTTCACATGCTTTCTGAGCAAAAAATATTGAATTTATGACTTTTTCCTTTTTTATAAGGTGAGGTACATCCTTAAGAGGGACATGTATTGTAGCAAGCAGAACTTTGAGGGTATCACTGTAAAAGCCCATTGCCACACTTTCTGTTTCAGTTAGTTCCGCAAGCATCTCAGTATGTCCAATCCATGGAAGTCTTGCCATTTGAAGAGCTGTTTTTGAGATAGGACATGTAACGATGGCTTGTACTATTCCAAGTTTATATAGCTCCACAGCTTTTCGGATGTAGCTAAAAGCTGCTTTTCCCGATTCTTCAGAGGGTATTGCCTTTGGAAACTTGGTAGGATTTTTGATTTCATTGAGGTTAAGTGTTTCTATATTGTCGGGATCGTATTCAAAATTGGTGACCCTAATTACTTCTTTTATTATCCCTTTATCTCCTATGACAATTGGATTACAAATTTTATATATATCCTCTTCTGCAAAGGCTTTTACAATTATTTCTGGACCTATTCCAGCTGGGTCCCCCATTGTAATGGCAACTTTCTTTTTAGCCATTTTTTCCTCCTGCAAGGTTTTTAATTTGAGCTTTTAATATCTCAGAATAGTATCATCTTTTTGAGGGACAAATTTAAAAATAGAATCTCTTAGGTTTTTGTTTATTTTAACGGAATAAAATTCAACCTTAACCGTGTTATTCTGAACATCTGTGACTTTAAGAGATTTTATTGGAAAGTCTCCTTCTTCTAAGGTTAATTCAATTTTTCTTATATTTCCCATCTTACTTTTTGGAATAAGAACAAGGGTGTCTTTTGATATTTGGGAGATTTCAAAATCATCCTTGAGAACTGATACCCTTGAAAGAAGAGCAAGAGGCAATTGACCATATTTTTTTTCATCAAAGGTGCTTTCAATTGCCTGTTTTCTTATTTTATCGTACACGGTAAGAGTTTTTTTATTTATATATATAACCTGCGGAAAATCACCCGTGTATTGCCATCTGATTTTATCGCCTTTGATGAAAAATCTACCGTTAAATTTTTGTGTTTTATCTAAATCTCTTAAATAGGATATTTGACTAAATCTTCCTTGCGCATCATTAATATTTTTATAAGCTTCTTCAAGTTTTGTAATAGTGTTCTCTTCAGCACTTGAGAAATTTACAAAAGCCAGGCAAAAAAAGAATAAGATTAAAAAAAATATTCTCTTTTTTGAGTTCATATTTTTAATTATACCAATCTAACCTATTTTTTGGCACATACCAGTGAATGTAATTATGCCATATGCCTGCTGGTGCAAGTTCTATACCTTTAATTCTCTTATTTACAGCTAAAATTACATCGGGCACATATAAGAAAGTATAGGGTTGGTCTTCTGCTATAAGGGCATGAATTTTTTTGTAAATTTTCTTTCTCTCTTCCTGATCAACAATCTCTCTACCTTTTTCTATTAAACTATCCACTTCTTTATTATTATATCCTACGAAGTTAAATTCTCCTTTTTTTGTTTTTGTAGAGTGAAAAATATCGTATAAATCTGGATCCCGAGAAAGTGACCAGCCTAATAGAACAGCCTGAAATTGTCTTTTTGTTACTAGTTCAAGAAAACTTTGCCATTCAAGTACTCTAATTTTTATTTCAATTCCAATTTTTTTAAGTTGTTCTTTAATAATTTGGGCTGTTTTAAGCCTTGTTTCATTACCCTGATTAACAAGTAAAATAAAGGAGAATTTCATCCCATTTTTGCTTAAAATACCATCCCTGTCCTTTTTCCATCCCAATTCAGCGAGCATTTCTTGAGCTTTGGTAGGGTTATACTCAAAGTCTTTAACATCTGGGTTAAATGCCCAGGAGGTTGGGGGAAAGGGCCCAGTACATGGTGTTCCATAACCCAGTAAGACGCCCTCAACAATGTCTTTTTTATTAATGGCATGAGCAATAGCCTGTCGAACTTTTTTGTCAGCGAAAAGAGGATTTTTAAGATTATAGCCTATGTAGGTATAACTAAAAGAAGGATAGCGATAAATGTTAAAGTATTTTTGAAACTCTCTCTTTTCTCCATAGTACTTATATTGGGCTGGATTAAGACCGATAAAATCTATACCGCCAAATCTGAGTTCAAGAAACATTGTTGATGGATCTGGAATAATCCGGGATATAAATTTTTCAAAAAAAGGCACTCCTTCAAAATAATCCTTATTTCTTTCAAGCACTATCCTCTGTCCTGTAATCCATTCTTTCATCTTATAAGGGCCAGTACCAATAGGATTTCTATTCAATGGAGAGTCAAAAAGTTCTTTTCCCTCAAGAATATGCTTTGGTATTATACCCATTGACCATGCTTCTAAGGCAGGAGCAAATGGTCTGCTATAGATTACTTTAATTGTATGTTTATCAATTATTTTTATTTCTTTTACAGGACCATAATTGCTACTGTAAGGTGTTGGATTTTTAGGATTAGTAACCTCTTTATAGGTAAAAAAGACATCTTCTGCATTAAATTCATGCCCATCATGCCATTTAACATTTTTTTTTAAATAAAATGTTATTTCTTTACCATCCTTTGAGATGCTCCATTTTTCTGCTAAATCACCAGTAAGATTGAGATTCTTATCGTATTTCGTAAGTCCATTAAAGATTCTTCCGCTTATATCTGCGCTTGCTGAATCTGATGCGAATAAAGGAAGAAGTCTTTTTGCATCAGCAGAGGAGGCTCCTGTAAGTGAAAAGGGTTCTTTTATTTCAGGAGGTTTTTGGCAGGATACAAGGACAATAAGTATTAGAAAAAGGTATCTGCCATGTTTTTTCAACATTTATCTCTGTTGAGGTTGTTCTCCTACTGGTTGCTGAGCTGGTTGAATAGGTTGAGTTTGAATAGGAATATTTACATCGCTAACAACAGATTTTGTTCTTGTAGTAATGTAAGTAAGAAAAAATGATGAAAGCATAAATAGCACTGCTACAATAGTGGCTAATTTGTTTAAAAAGGTTGCTGCACCTCTTGGACCAAAGAGTGTTTGGGATGAACCACCGCCAAAAGCAGGCCCTAATTCTGCCCCTTTACCCCTATGGAGTAATACCACTGCAATCATTACGAAACAAAGTATTATGTGAAAAACTAAAAGTAATGTTTTCATAACATAGCCTCCGATTAATTTTGTTTATGGTTTATGATTTTTGAAAATTTCAATGGATCTAAGCTTGCACCACCCACTAAAACTCCATCAACATTTTCGATTGCCATTATAGAATCAATATTTTCAGGTGAAACACTTCCACCATATAGAATTCTAATGGTTTGGGCTTTTTCTCCAAATATCTCTTCAAGTTTCTTTCTGACAAAAAGATGGGCTTCTTTAATCTGTTCATCCGATGCAACTTTGCCTGTGCCAATCGCCCAAACAGGCTCATAAGCAACTACAATAGATTCAGGAATTTCAATCTCTTTAAGACCATTTTCTAGTTGAGAGTTTAAGATTTTTTCAGTCTCGTTATTTTCTCTTTCGCTTAAAGTTTCTCCGATACAAAAAATGACTTTTAAATTTTCCTTAAGACATGCTTTTATTTTTTTATTGATAATTTCATCTGTTTCATTAAAGTATCTTCTTCTTTCTGAATGGCCGATTATTACATATTCTACATCAAGGGCTTTGAGCATAAGAGGCGAAATTTCACCTGTGTATGCACCCTGATTCTCATAAAAGGCATTTTGGGCACAAAGTTTTATTTTTGTATTTTTTATGTTTCTACCAACTGCATCAATGCATACAAAAGAAGGTGCAATAGCTATATCCTTTGCATTAATATCTTTTACTAATGGTATAAAAGCATTCAAAAATTCAATAGCCTCTTTCACTGTTTTATACATTTTCCAGTTTGCCACATAAAAATTTCTTCGCATAATTTATTAGTCTAATTAAAATAAAGCCTATTAGTCAATTATTTGAAGGATAAAACATTTTAGATAGGCTGTTTCTTCCATTGATAAAAGCACTGGATGGTCTTTACTTTGCATGCCCTTATAGATTAATCGTGCTTTCTTTTTTGTCTGCTTGAAGGCTTCTGAGATAATTTGATAAAAATCCACCTCCGATATATGTTGAGAACAGGATGAAGTGGCAAGGAAGGAGTTTTTTTTAAGGAGCTTTAAGCATAATGTGTTCAGACTTAAGTATCCCTCTACAGCATCTTTTTTCTCTCCTTTTGATTTTACAAAAGCAGGAGGATCAACCACTATAAAGTCGTATTTTTTCCCTTTTTTTATCTCCCATTTAAGATAATCAAATACATCAGCTTTAATAAATTTACATTTATCGGAAAGATTGTTTAAAGAGGCATTTTTCTTACATATGGATATTGCTCTTTCTGAACTATCAATTCCTATAACAGAAGCGCCATTTTTAGCTAAATGCATACTCCATGCACCAACATAGCAGAAAAGGTCAAGCCCTTCACCACTTTGGATTAATTTTTTAAAGAAAAGCCTATTTTCTCTTTGGTCAAGAAAGAAACCGGTTTTCTGTCCTTGCACAGGGTCAATAAAAAATTTCACATCATCCTCTTCAATTATTGGAAGTTCTTTAATTTCTCCTTTTATTACATGGGTTTCATTTCTCAATCCCTCCTTTTCTAAAGCTTGGCCAATGTTTTTAATTACAATGATATCAGGAGAAAAAATCTCATCGAGTATTTTTAAAATAGAGTCTTTTAATTTCTCCATTCCTGCAGTAGAAATCTGTACTACTAAGCATTTATTGTATTTATCTACTATTAATCCAGGAAGAAAATCGGACTCACTATAGATGGCTCTGAAGCTTCCTTTTAATTTTAAGATTTTCTCCCTGTAATCGAGACTTTTTTTAATTCTTTGTCTTAAAAACTCTTCATTTATCTCTTCATCCTGAAAGCTCAAAAGTCTCACAGAGATTATTGATTTAGGATTTATGTATCCAACTCCAATGAATTTTTCTTTAGCTGAATCATAAACCCTAACAATGCTTCCGGGCTTTATATGTTCGATTGGAGATAGGATTTCATTTCTATAAATCCAGAGATATCCGAATCTTTTTAATGGTTTAACAAAGATTTTTTCCATAAAGCATAGTTTGAAAACATTTTACTAAAAAGTCAAGAAAAGTTTTTGAAATTAACAGGCATTCCTTTTGTTGGAATGCCCTTGGTTTAAAGTTTCTTGAAGTTTAATAAATAGGAAATCTTTTGCAAAGGTCCTGTACTTTTTTCTTCATTTCTTTTATAACTGAATCATTGGAAATGTTCTTAAGCACTTTATCTATAATCTCAGCAATCTCTTCCATCTCATCTTCACCCATTCCCCGGGTTGTAACACATGGTGTTCCTATTCTAATTCCTGATGTAATTGTCGGAGGCTTTGTATCGAAGGGAATAGTGTTTTTATTTACTGTAATTCCTGCTTTATCAAGGGCTTCTTCAGCTTCTTTACCTGTTATGTTCAAGTTTGTAAGATCAACAAGCATTAAATGATTATCTGTTCCATCTGATACCATTTTAAAGCCTTTCTTTTTAAGGGCGTTGGCAAGTGTTTTTGCATTGTTTACTACTTTCTTTTGATAGTCTCTAAATTCTTCTGATAGAGCCTCTTTAAATGCTACAGCTTTTGCAGCAATCACATGCACAAGAGGACCGCCCTGAATTCCTGGGAAAACTGCCTTGTCAATCCCTTTGGCATGTTCGGCCTTACACATTATAACTCCACCTCTTGGTCCCCTAAGAGTCTTGTGGGTTGTGGTTGTTACAAAATCAGAGGCATTAATTGGAGATGGATGTATACCAGTTGCAACTAATCCTGCAATATGGGCTATGTCTGCCATTAAATAGGCTCCTACTTCTTTTGCTATTTCTGAAAATGCATTAAAATCAATTGTTCTTGGATAGGCACTCGCACCTGTTATAATTATTTTAGGCTTATGCTCGTGGGCAAGTTTTCTTACCTCATCCATGTCAATGTATCCTGTATCCTTATTAACACCATAAAAGACAGTTTTATAAATTTTACCAGTAAAATTAACAGGAGAACCATGAGACAAGTGTCCACCGTGAGTAAGGCTCATCCCCATTATTGTATCTCCAGGCTTAAGAAAAGCAAGATAAACGGCCATGTTTGCTTGAGTACCAGAGTGAGGTTGAACATTTACATGTTCAGCCTTGAAAAGCTCCTTTGCTCTTTCCTGAGCAAGTCTTTCTACTTCATCGGCATATTCACATCCGCCGTAATATCTTCTTCCAGGATAGCCCTCAGCATATTTATTAGTAAAGAGAGACCCCTGTGCCTCCATCACTGCCTTACTAACATAATTTTCAGAAGCAATCATAAGAATTTTGTTTGTCTCTCTTTTTTTCTCTTTCCTGATTAACGAATAAATTTCAAAATCCACTTCCTTTAAAGATTTCATTTTCATTTATCAATAACCTTCCTTTCTATAAGATTTATTTTTTCAACTCTTCTGCCGTGCCTTTCTCCTTCAAAAGGTGTTGTAAGCCAAGTATTTACTATTTCTATTGCGAGTCCTGATCCAATTATTCTAGAACCCATACATAATATATTTGCATCGTTGTGCAATCTGGACATTTTAGCTGTAAAAAGGTCATTGCAAAGAGCAGCTCTTATGTTTTTAAATTTATTTGCTACAATGCTCATACCTATACCAGTTCCACATATTAAAATCCCTCTATCATAAAGACCCTGAGAAACAGCTGATGCTACAGTTTCAGCAAAGTCAGGATAATCTACAGAGCAAGTGGAACAAGTGCCCATGTCGTACACTTCAAAATTCATCTTAGTAACATGGGCTTTAATAAGCTCTTTTAGCTCATATCCAGCGTGATCTGCCCCAATTGCAATCTTCATTCGAGTATTATATAAAATTGCAAAGGATTTAGTAAAATTAAGAATTTTAAAGCTCTGTAGAATTTATGGATTGCCTTAACAATGCTTTATCTTGGTTTTTTAATAAATTTTATCCAGTCAGTCTTTTTTGTTATTATTAAGTATGCTCTTTTTTTACAACTAAAAAGGGAGGATTTTTAATGGATATTTCATCGCTAGTGCAGAAAAACAGTTCAAAGATTATTTTTGTTATTCTTGATGGAGTAGGTGGGCTTCCAATAAATGGTAAAACCGAACTTGATGCTGCATCAAAACCAAATATGGATGCTCTTGCAAGAAAATCTGCCTGTGGACTACATATCCCAGTTTCCTATGGCATAACACCTGGAAGTGGTCCAGGCCATTTTGGTGTCTTTGGTTATGACCCCCTGAAGTATGAAATTGGAAGAGGAGTTTTAGAGGCACTTGGCTTAGGTATCGAACTTGAAAAAACCGATGTGGCAGTGAGATGTAACTATGCCACAATCAAAGATGGAGTCATTGTTGACAGAAGAGCGGGAAGAATACCAACAGAGAAAAATATTGAGCTAACAGAAAAACTTTCATCTCAAATAGAGGAAATTGATGAGGTCAAAATTATTCTTCGACCAGGTAAGGAACATAGATTCTCTTTTGTAATGAGATTTCCTCAGAATATCTCCGAGAGTCAAGCAATGGTGGCAGATACGGACCCACAGAAAGAGGGTAGGTCTCCTCTTAAGCCTTTACCATTGATGGAGGAGGCAAAGAAGGTTGCAGATATTGCTGAGGAATTTATAAGACGAGCTTCTGAGATATTACAAGATGAGGATAAGGCCAATTTTGTGCTTTTGCGAGGCTTTTCATCTCTTCCTGATATTCCATCTTTTGAAAATAAATACGGGTTAAGAGCCTGTTCCATAGCAATATATCCAATGTATAGAGGCATTACTAAATTACTCGGAATGGAAACCCTATCAGTAGAGGGAGATGTTAAAGATGAAATAGAGACCTTAAAAAGAGTCTATAAGGATTACGACTTTTTGTTTCTTCACATAAAAAAGATAGACTCAATGGGAGAGGATGGAAATTTTGAAGGAAAAGTTAAAAAAATTGAAGAATTCGACAATTATTTACCTGAAATACTCTCTCTCTCTCCAGATGTATTAGTACTTACGGGAGATCACAGCACTCCAGCTTTGCTTAAGGCTCATAGTTGGCATCCTGTTCCTTTACTAATCCATTCACCCTATGTTTTAGGCGGAACTTCACAGTCTTTTACTGAAAGAGAGTGCCTAAAGGGTGAGCTTGGGATTATTCCTGCAACAGCAATCATGCCTCTTGTTCTTGCAAATTCTTTGAGATTGAGGAAATTTGGCGCATGATTGACACTCACTGTCACCTTGAGATGTTTGAAGATGAAATACCGAGAGCAATAAGTCGGGCCTGTGAAGCAGGTGTGAGTAACATAATTACCATTTCCTCTGATGTAGAAAGTCTCGATTGGGCTATTAAAATTGCTGAAGAGTATCCTATGGTATATGCGAGTGTGGGTATTCATCCTCATGATGCAAAGGATTATAACGAAGAGATTAAAAATAGAATATTTGAATTAAGCAGACACCCGAAGGTGATTGCAATAGGCGAGATCGGTCTTGATTATTATTATGAGCATTCACCGAGAGAAATCCAAAAAAAGGTTTTTAGAGAACAGTTAGAAATTGCTAAAGAGGTTCACCTACCCGTAGTTATTCACTCCCGTGAAGCCTTTAAAGACACAATTAATATTTTGAAAGAGTCAGGGATTAGAAAAGGTGTAATGCATTGTTTTAGCGGCGATGTTTCTCAAGCTAAAGAGGCTTTAAAATTAGGATTTTTAATCTCCATTTCAGGAGTGGTGACATTTAAAAATTCCAGAAAAATAAAAGAGGTTGCTCAGTTTGTTCCTGATGAAAGTCTTCTAATTGAGACAGATGCTCCATATCTTGCACCTGAACCTTTTAGGGGTAAAAGAAATGAGCCTGCTTTTTTAACCTATACTGCTCAAGCTGTTGCAAAGCTCAGGGAAGTGACAGTAGAAGATATTGATCGTATAACTACGGTGAATGCCTGCAGGCTATTTAAAATAGGCAAAATGCCAAAGAGTGAAATAGCATATAAAATAAGGGATTCTCTTTATTTAAATGTAACAAATCGATGCACTAATGTATGCAGATTTTGTGTTAGATTTCATACCGATTATGTTAAGGGTCATAACTTAAGACTTGAAAAAGAGCCTACTGAAGAAGAATTAATTGAAGCAATCGGAGATCCTAAGGAATACAAAGAAATAGTATTTTGCGGTTATGGTGAGCCTTTTTTAAGGCTTGAACTTGTTAAAAATGTTGCAAAGTGGATTAAAGAAAAGGGTGGAAGGGTAAGAGTGAATACCAATGGTCATGGAAATCTCATCCATAAAAGGAAAATTTTATCAGAATTAGAAGGCCTAATTGACTCTATATCAATAAGTCTAAATGCTCAAGACAGTGAAACTTACGAAAAAATATGTAATCCTTTATATCCTAATTCCTATGAAGCAGTTTTAGAATTTATAGAGGATGCAAAAAAATACATTAAAAACGTTCAGGTCACAGTTGTTGACATGGACGGTGTAGATTTAAAAAAATGTGAAGAAATTGCAAATTCTTATGGGGTTAGGTTTAAAATTAGACATCTTGATAAGGTGGGCTAAAAGTGATTGAGAACATAAAAAAAGATTTTATCCAGGGACTCAAGACATTTAAATTTTGGGCAAGTGTTATTTCCGAAAGGATAAAGGTTGAGATAAATGTTTTAAAATTGATAGGACAAATAAATAGTCTCATGGAAAAAAGAGAAGAATTGCTGAAAAGAATAGGAGAAGAAATTAGCGAAACCTGGAACACCGATTTTAACCTCAAGGAAAACGAAAAAATTTCCTATTTAATAAGACAGATAAAAGAGCTTGATTTGGAAATAGAAGAGAAAAAAAAGAAACTTGCTGACTTGGAAGAGATTGGTAGATGGAAATCTTAGTTTTTTTTCTGTTAGGTCTTGTAGTGGGTTCTTTTCTAAATGTTTGTATTTATCGAATTCCGAGAAAAATTTCTATAGTTAAACCCTTTTCATTTTGTCCCTCCTGCGGAAACACCATTAAGCCCTATCACAATATTCCTATCCTAAGCTTTATATTGCTTAAGGGTAGATGTGCTTACTGTGGAGCAAAAATTTCAGGGAAATACCCTTTGGTTGAACTTTTAAATGGAGTGCTTTATGCTCTTGCATACAGTAGTTTTGGACTGAGCATTCATCTTTTTTTTATTTTTATTTTTCTCTCTTCTTTAGTTGCCATTTCTTTTATTGACATGGATTTTCAAATTATTCCCGATAGCATCTCACTTCCTCTTATTGTTTTTGGAGTGATTTTTTCTCTACTTCCTGAAAGTGATTTTTTAAGAATAGGCGTTAAAGAATCAATTATTGGAATTTTTGTGGGCGGTGGAAGTCTTTTATTAGTTGCAATTTTAAGTAAGGGTGGAATGGGAGGAGGAGATATAAAGCTCAATGCTGCAATAGGAGCTTTTCTTGGTTGGAAGTTTGCTTTACTTACAGTTTTTGTTGGAAGCGTATTTGGTTCGTTGATGGGAATTATTATGATGAAAAAAACGGGAAACAGAAAGATTCCCTTTGGACCTTTCTTATCTATAGGAGCAATAATAAGTCTTTTTATGGGAGATCAGATTTTGAGGTGGTATCTTGGATAAAAAAATATTTGAAACTAATCAGGCATTTATTTGGTATGGAAAGGAAAAAAGAATAAAACCTGTAAAAAGACTTCCAAAGGTAAGTATAGACCAACTTTTAGGAATATCTAAGCAGAGGGATTTACTCCTTGCTAATACTAAATCTTTTATTGAAGGTAAAAGAGTAAACAATGTTTTATTATGGGGAGAAAGAGGCACAGGAAAAACAACCTTAGTGAAAGCCTTAATAAATTATTTTAAGGATACAAGTCTTAGGATAATTCAGGTTTTTAAAAGCGAAATAAACACAATTCCTTTCCTTTACGATATTATCTGGGAACATAAAAATCTCAGATTTATTATTTTTATTGATGACCTTTCTTTTAATGAAGATGATGAAGAATTTAGGGATTTAAAGATTGTAATGGAAGGAGGAATTGAGGAGATTCCAGAAAATTCGATTATCTATGCCACATCTAATAGAAGAAGTCTACTACCAGCCCATACTCATTCTGAAAATGAGCTTTTTCCCGAAGATAGCCTTCAGGAGCGTGCATCTTTAATTGAAAGGTTTGGCCTTAGAATAGGCTTTTATCGTTTTTCAGAAGAAGAGTATCTTGAGATTGTCAGATTTTATGCTAAATCAGATGGCTTGGAGCTTCCTGAGGAGGAAATCATCAAAAAAGCAAAACAATGGGCACTTACGCACGGCACCACAGGAAGGTCAGCCTATCAGTTTGTATTAAGTCTTCTTATTTAACTTTTTTTATTTTTTATTGCAAGTTTATTAAGAGCATTTATATAAGCCTTTGCAGAAGCTACAATAATATCTGTATCAGAACCATGCCCTCTTACTGTATGACCTCCTTCTTCAAGTATTACTGTTACTTCTCCAAGGGCATCTGTACCACCGGTAATTGCCTTTATTTCAAATTTATTCAGTTCAGCTTTTGAGCCTGTCAGTTCTGTGATTGCCTTATAAACCGAATCAACAGGGCCGTCTCCAGAGACGGTTATTTGTTTTTCTTCTCCATTAATTTTCAACCTTACCGTAGCAGTAGGCTTTTTCTTAGTACCACTTGAAACTTCAAGGTCTATGAGATTATAAAACTCCGCGATTCTTAATACTTCATCGGATACAAGAGCTTCTAAATCTTCATTAAAGATATATTTTTTCTGGTCAGCCAGTTTTTTAAATCTATCAAATGCTCGATTTAATTCATCTTCAGATAGACTAAATCCAAGTTCTTCAAGTCTTTTCTTAAAGGCATGCCTTCCAGAGTGTTTTCCAAGAACTATTTTAGAACTCGGGATTCCAATATCCTCTGGTCTCATTATTTCGTAAGTTGTCCTCTCTTTAAGCACTCCATCCTGATGAATTCCTGCTTCGTGCGCAAAAGCATTTGCTCCTACAATTGCCTTGTTAGGCTGAACAACCATTCCAGTAATTTTACTTATAAGTCTGCTTGTTCTATAGATTTCCTGAGTAACTATATTAGTGTCAGCTTTGAAAAAATCTCCCCTTACCTTCAAAGCCATAACAATTTCTTCTAATGCAGCATTTCCAGCTCTTTCACCAATTCCATTTATGGTGCATTCAACCTGTCCAGCTCCCTTTAAAATTGCGGTAAGCGAATTTGCAACAGCAAGACCAAGGTCATTATGACAGTGGACACTTATAGTTGCTTTATCTATATTAGGCACTTTATTTAATATATACTCAATTAATTCTCCGTATTCCTGAGGAATTGTGTAGCCCACTGTGTCAGGTATATTTACTGTAGTTGCTCCAACTTTAATTACCTCTTCGATAACCTTACAAAGATAATCCCAATCTGAACGAGTGGCATCTTCTGCTGAGAATTCAACATCATCTGTATATTGTCTTGCCTTTTTAACAGCTTTTACTGCAGCCTCAATGACTTGCTGTCTATCCATACGAAGTTTATGTTTTAAATGTATGTCTGAAGTAGCGATAAAGGTATGTATCCTTTTTTGTTCGGCTGGTATTAATGCTTCTGCTGCTCTTTCAATATCTTCATCTCTTGCCCTGCATAGTCCTGCAACCACAATGCCTTTTACTTCCTTAGAAATTCGATTCACTGCTTCAAAGTCTCCTGGAGAAGCAATTGGAAAGCCTGCCTCTATAATATCTACACCCAGTTTTTTTAGCTGTTTGGCAACCTGAATTTTTTCCTCCACATTCATTGAAGCGCCTGGAGATTGCTCTCCATCCCTCAAAGTGGTATCAAAGATTTTTATCTTTCTCATCCTGCACCTCTTGTTTTTTTTCTTCTTTAATTAAGCCCTCTTTAGTCGATGAACTTTGTTTTCTTTTTTTTAGAAGAATTATTATATTTTCAATTATACCTGAAAGCACATAAATACAAGCAAGTATAAATACTGTAAAAGGCGGATGTATGACGATAAAAAGGAGAATTAACATAAAAAAAAGCAGTATCCAGAAGGGTTTTTTCTCTTTAAAATCCACTTCCTTTAATCCATGAAATTTCAAAGTGCTGACCATTAAAAATGCAAGAAAAGCAGTTAAAAGAGGGAAAAATATATCTTTGTCAGGTGTGTAGTCAATTATTTCATTGCAAAATAAAACAGTTGCTGCAAGCATTGTTGCAGCTCCAGGTATGGGCAATCCTTTAAAGGATTTTATTCCCACTGTTTGTATGTTAAATCTTGCAAGTCTTAAGGCTCCACAGGCAGCAAAAATAAATGCCACAGCAAAACCTATTCTCCCAAAATCAAAAAGCGCCCATTTATACATTAATATTGCAGGTGCTACTCCAAATGCTACAAGATCAGAAAGAGAATCTAATTCCACACCAAAGCGTGTTGTTGTTCTTGTAAGTCTTGCTACCCATCCATCAAGGCCGTCAAAGATATTTGCGAGAATTATTGCCCAAGCAGAATGAATAAATTTACCATTAATTGCCGCAATAATTGCATAAAAACCAAAAAACATGCCACAGAGGGTTAGTGCATTTGGTAAAATATAAACTCCTTTTGCGGGTTGTTTGTCAGGATCCCTGAATTTTCTTATTTTTCTAACTCGTATCATTTTCTTATTCGAGCAATTATTGATTGGCCTGCTTTTACCTTTTCATTTTCTTTAACAAGAATCTCAAAATTAGATGGTAAACATATATCAACTCTGGAGCTAAATTTTATCATTCCAAATCTTTCTCCTCTCTCAAGAGTTTGTCCTTCAGCTACCCAGCAAACAGCTCTTCTTGCGATAACTCCAGCTACCTGTCTTATAATTATATCTCCATAATTTGTACTGAGAGTTAACTTTATGTTCTCATTTTTTGTGTAAGCCTGTTCTTTAAAAGCAGAGAAAAATTTACCAGGCGTATAAACCACTTCTTTAACAGTTCCGTTAAATGGTGCTCTGTTTACATGTACATCAAATGGTGACATGAATATGCTTATCTCATTGTAATCATTTGGACAGAAAGACCCTGTGGCCTTTCTTATTACAATTATCTTTCCATCCGCAGGAGATACAACAAGATTTTGATCTGCTGGAGGAATTCTATTCGGATCTCTGAAAAAGTAAATAAAGAAAAGAGAAAGCACAATAAAAGCAATTGCAACTGGTTCAAGCCATAATAAATAAAAGAAGGAGGAGAGAAAAAGAGCTCCTCCAATGTATGGTATGCCTTCTTTTCTGATCATGCCTTTGATTTATCTACAAGCTTTGATGTTTTAAGCCAAGGCATCATGGCTCTTAATTTTTCACCTACTTTTTCAATCGGATGCTCTTCTCCTTTCTTCGTAAGAGCATTAAATGTGGGCTTTCCAACTTTACATTCAAGAATCCATTCCTTTGCAAAAATTCCGTTTTGTATTTCCTGAAGAATTTTTTTCATCTCAGCCTTGACATTATCATTTATTACTCTTGGTCCTCTTGTAAGGTCTCCATATTGAGCTGTATTGCTAATAGAGTATCTCATAGTAGAGATACCGCCCTCATAAATTAGATCAGCAATTAGTTTTACCTCGTGAAGACATTCAAAATAGGCAAGTTCAGGTGGATAGCCAGCTTCTACAAGAGTTTCATACGCTGCAATAATAAGAGAAGTTAAACCGCCGCAAAGAACCACCTGTTCACCAAAAAGGTCTGTCTCTGTTTCATCTTTAAAGGTTGTCTCTATAATACCTGCTCTTCCTCCTCCTATTCCAACAGCATAGGCAAGAGCAATATCCTTTGTAACTCCTGAGGGATCCTGGTGGACAGCCATCAAACATGGAACTCCCATTCCTTTTAGATATTCACTTCTTACCAAGTGTCCAGGTCCTTTGGGTGCAACCATGAAAACATTTATATCCTCTGAAGGAACTATCTGGCCAAAATGAATATTAAAACCGTGTGCAAAAGCTAAAAAAGCACCTTTTTTTATGTTTGGCTCTATTTCATTTTTATATAAATCGGCCTGAAGTTCATCGGGAGTAAGAATCATAATAACATCAGCAGCTTTTGAAGCATCAGCCACTGTCATTACTGTAAGGCCAGCGTTTTCAGCTTTCTGCCAACTTTTTCCTTTTCTTATGCCAATTATAACATCAAAACCGCTGTCTTTGAGGTTGTTTGCATGAGCATGCCCCTGACTACCATAGCCTATTATGGCAATTTTTTTTCCTTTAAGGATATCTGTGTTTACATCAGTTTCATAATAGATTTTCATTAATTCACCTCCAGATTTGTTTGTAAAATTAACCAATTATAACACATGTGAATTCTCTTTGCCTATGAAATGCTTCTTACACCCCAATTTGCCGATAGAAAAATTTAAAACCTTTTTTTTAGCTCCGTTTCAGGTACTTTTAAATGTCCTTAGGAATCTTTGGAGATTAATTTCTCCTTAGGTTGCTAAATTACTATGCACCAAAATCCCTTTCTCTTATGAAAAACCTCCTTTTTCGCCTTTTTTAGACAATACTTCACCTCTAATCTCTTGTTTTGCCTTTTAATTAAACTCAAAAACTATCCTTTCAGTTCCACAAGTCTGCTCCTTACCTTCTGATAAAGGATAAATTTCTTCTACCTCTGCACATATCTTTAGATAAAGCCCTCCTGCATGTCTTACTACTTTACCTACTACTTCTATAAACATCCACCTTAGGCTTTTATCATCTTTGTTTTTAACCTGACTTCATCAATTTAGGGCATATTTTATTAAAAAAAACTAAATATTTGAGAGACTTATATTTCCCTTTCCCACCTAATGTAGTCTAATGTCTTTTACACTTTTTAAAGCCAATTTCTCTCATACTTCGTTTACTAATATCAAAAATCTTTACAGGTAAAACTTGAATCAAAAGATGAATAGTCTCTCTGTTAATTCTGCTTTTAATCCATTGTATTCTACACGTAATCTTTCTGCTATGAGGATCTCACGATTAACGAAAGACACGGTTTAATGAGAATGGTAAAGGATAGAGTGAGCTATGAGGGAGAGAATAAAGGCAGGAAGAAGATCTCTGATAACATAGCGTATGCATTTTGTCACTTTGAGTCTCTCGATGAGGCGAAGCAGTCTCTGACACCCCTCACATGTCACTGCGAGGCCACGATGTCCTGTGGCAGTCTCAAAGAGTAACGGATTGAGATTGCTTCGGAGCTCATGCTCCTCGCAATGACACCTCCTCTACCGTCATTCCGAACGAAGTGAGGAATCTCGTTTCGTCCAAATGGGAGGAAAGGCGAGATTGCTTCCTTCTCGCTTACGCTCGAAGTCGCAATGACGAAAAAGGCAAGATTGCTTCGGAGCTAAAGCTCCTCGCAATGACAGAAGAGGGGTCAAAGGAGAGTTTGCTTCGCTAGCGCTCGCAATGACATAGAGGGGTAGAGGTTCTAAGTGCAAGAATAGAGCGGAACCAGTGAGAGGATCAGTTTCGCAAATGAGATAACAAGGGAGGAGGAAAATATAGACAGTTAGAGGAAAATCGGATGGTTTAAAAATAGCTTAGAAGGCATGTAGACAAAGCTTTAGATGATAAATCATTGATTTACAGTGGTTTTTTAAGTTTCTAGTGATGAAGTTGGGTGAAAGATAATTGCCGTTGTTTTATCATTAAATAAGCCTCCTTTCTTTGTTTGTTTTTTCACCTGATGGGTGATATTTTATATCATCCAAAAACTTAATAAAAGAGAGGAGGCTCTTGGTTTTAATAAGTAATCTATTGGCAAATGGGGGGTCTTACATAAAATTTAGAACAGGATATTTTTGTTTAAAACACCTCGATAATACTTTGGATAATAAGTCGATAATACAATGGATTTGAGTCAGGATAATATTTTATGCTTATTATGCTGCTATAAAGGAAGGGAGGGGGGCTATATATAGGGTGGGATAAAAATTTTTATTTTTTTCCGCCTATCTTTAAGATTAATAAGATTTTTTATTCAATTTTTAAATCAAAAATTTTTGTTGTTATTTGACCTTCTTTTTTGTTAAAATATTCAAAACTCTTAACAAGAGGTGTGTTCTATGAAAAAGGTAGAGATTAGATGGCACGGTAGGGGAGGGCAAGGAACTGTTACCGCTGCTAAGGTATTTGCCGATGCATGCCTTAGTGGGGGTAGGTATGTGCAAGCTTTTCCCGAGTATGGTCCTGAGAGAGCAGGTGCTCCACTAAGGGCGTATAACAGAATAAGTGAGAAAGAGTTGAGAATGCACTGTCCGGTGTCCCATCCAGATGTGGTTGTGGTTGTTGATCCCACATTAATAGAAGGTATAGATGTTACGGAAGGAACAAAAGATGATTCGGCCTTTATAATTAATTCTTCAAAAGATCCTGCAGAACTAAGAAAGAAATTAAAATTAAAACCTTCCCAAAAACTGTTTGTTGTGGATGCTACTAAAATTGCAATCGATTGTTTTGGCAGACCCATGCCTAATTCTCCTATGGTTGGTGCTTTAAATAGAGTAACTGGTCTGGTTGATTTGGAGACTCTTCTTGAGGATGTTAAAAAAAGCTTTGGTAAGAAATTTGCTCAGAAAATAATAGATGGTAACCTGCTTGCAGTAAAGAGAGGTTACGAGGAGGTGAAGGAAGGATGATGGGATGGAAACAAATACCACCAGGAATGGTTATTTTAGAAGCAGGAAGTGCTTTAAAATTTAAGACAGGTTCATGGAGAGCTTTTAAACCCCGTTGGATAGAGGAAAATTGTATTCACTGTCTTCTTTGCTGGCTATACTGCCCAGACAATGCCGTTAAGGTCAAAGATGGTAAAAGAGGTGAATTTGATTTTGATTATTGTAAAGGTTGTGGAATATGTGCTTTAGAGTGTCCTGGTAAAAAAGGGAATAAAGCAATAGTTATGGAAGAGGAGGTGAAGTAATGACAAAGGTAGTAGCAGTCACAGGAAATGAAGCTGTTGCAAATGCTTTTCGTCAAATAGAGCCAGATGTTTGTGCTGCCTATCCTATTACACCGCAGACTGAGTTAATGCAGAGATTTGCCTCCTTTGTCTCTGATGGAAAAGTTAAAACAGAGCTAATTCTGGTTGAAAGTGAGCATTCAGCATTGAGTGCCTGTGTGGGAGCAGCTGCAGCAGGTGGTAGAGTTGCTACAGCAACATCATCTCAGGGGCTAGCATTGATGTGGGAGATTCTGTTTATAACATCCGGGATGAGACTTCCTGTTGTTATGGCAGTCGTAAATAGAGCACTGTCCGCCCCAATAAATATTCACTGTGACCATTCAGATGCTATGGGAGCAAGAGATTCAGGATGGATTCAACTTTGGAGCGAAAATGCCCAAGAAGCGTATGACAATGCAATTCAGGCATTTAGAATTGCTGAACATATGGATATAAGACTTCCTGTAATGGTATGTTATGATGGCTTTATTATAAGCCATTCAATAGAGAGAATTGAGTATCTAGATGATGATATAGTTAAAAACTTTGTAGGCGAATATAAGCCTCTTTATCCTCTTTTGGATATTGAAAACCCTAAAAGTTATGGTCCACTCATACTTACAGATTTATACATGGAAGTAAGAAGGGCACATGCAGAAGTATATAAAAAGGTTCCTCAGGTGGTTTTAAAGGTTGCTGAGGAATTTGAGAAAATTTCAGGAAGAAAATACGGATTATTTGAGACCTATAGACTTGAAGATGCAGAAATAGGACTTGTAGTATTAAATTCAGCTGCTGGAACTGCAAAGGATGTGGTTGATGAATATAGAGATAAGGGAATAAAGGTAGGCCTTATTAAACCCAGACTCTTTAGGCCTTTCCCATATGGAGAGATTGGTGATGCTCTAAAGCATCTAAAAGCAGTTTGTGTTCTTGACAGAGCAGATGCATTTGGTGGCTCCTTTGGTCCTCTTTATCTTGATATAGCTACGAGTTTGTATCCCTATTCAATTAAGCCTGCTCTAATAAATAGAATCTATGGCCTTGGTGGAAGAGATTTTATGCCTGAACACGTAGCCTATGTGATTGAAGAACTTAAGAAGATAGTTGAGACAGGAAAAGTTGAAAGCTTTAAAGAATATATTGGAGTGAGGGAGTAATATGACAACACCGTTAAATTTAAAGGAACTATCAAAAAAAGAATTAAGATTTACTTCAGGGCATCGCTTGTGTGCAGGATGCGGTGTTCCAATCGTGGTAAAGATGATTCTTCTTGCTGCCTGTGATTATCCTGTAGTTGCTGCCTCATCAACAGGCTGTCTTGAGGTTTCTTCTTGTATATCCACTTATACAGCATGGAAGATTCCATGGATTCACAATGCCTTTGAAAACGCTGCTGCTACTTTGTCAGGCGTTGAGTCAATGTATAGAGCCTTAAAAAAGCAGGGTAAAATTGATAAAGATATAAAGTTTATTGCCATCTGCGGTGATGGTGGAACTTACGATATAGGATTTCAGAGTCTTTCTGGTGCTATGGAAAGAGGTCATAACATGCTTTATGTTTGTTATGACAACGGAGCCTATATGAATACAGGAATTCAGCGTTCTGGAGCTACACCCACATATGCAGATACAACTACTTGTCCAGCAGGCGCAGTTATTCCTGGTAAACCACAGCAGAGAAAAGACCTTACAAGAATAATGGCATCTCACGGACTTCCCTATGTGGCTCAAGCAGCTCCAAGTCACTGGCCAGATCTGATGAAAAAGGTTAGAAAAGCAATAGAAACACCTGGACCAAAATTTATAAACATATTTGCTCCCTGTAATCGTGGCTGGAGGTCAAGACCAGACGATGCAATTTTATTGAGCCGTCTTGCTGTTGATACGTGTTTTTGGCCTCTATACGAAGTGGAAAATGGCGTTACAAGAGTGACAGTTAAACCTAAGGAGAAAAAACCAATTGTAGAGTTTTTAAAGGCTCAGGGTAGATTTAAACATCTATTCGCACCTGGTAATGAAAAAATGTTGGAGCAGGTACAGGAAATGATTGATAAAAACTGGGAGCGTCTTTTAAAAGAAGAGCAAATGACCCTTCCAAAGGAAGAGGAGAGTAAATAGTTAAAGTTGGGAGGGCTATCTCTAATTCAAAAGATAGCTCTCCCAATTTCCATAAAATTAAGTCTTTTAACAAAACTAAAAAATTTGTTATTCTATTTAACTAAACTTAATTAATAGGAGATAGATGGGACCAGGAGATTTTTTAAGGGACAAATATTTACCTGTTCTAATAGTAATTGTTATATCTCTTCTCATTGGCTTTTCATTGATTATTATTAGTAGTTTTGTAAGACCTAAAAGACCCTATACATTGAAGCTTACTCCATATGAATGCGGAGTTCCTTCTGCAGGAGACACATGGAATAGATTCAACATAAAATTTTACATTGTTGCCATTGTATTTGTCATATTTGATGTGGAAACAGTTTTTCTCTATCCATGGGCTTTGGTATATAATAAAATCGGATTTTACGCTCTTTTAGAAATGTATCTTTTTATCTTCGTTCTTCTAATTGGTTACATTTACGCTTTAGGAAAGAATATTTTTAATTGGGAGAGGGATTGATTTGGGTTTAATTAAAATATTTGACAATTCAACTGAACCAATAGAGGTAGAGAAGAATGTAAAAATAGTACCAGCAGCGAATACAATTATTACAACCGTAGAGAAATTAGCAAGTTGGGGAAGGCGTTCATCTCTGTGGCCTCTTACTTTTGGTTTAGCCTGCTGTGCTATAGAAATGATGGCAGCAGGTGCATCCCATTATGATCTTGATAGATTTGGTGTCATATTTAGAGCAACTCCAAGACAGGCAGATGTAATGGTTGTTGCGGGAACTTTGACAAAGAAAATGGCACCCGTTATAGTCAATCTTTATCATCAGATGCCAGAACCTAGATATGTAATAGCCATGGGAAGTTGCGCCTGTAGTGGTGGAGTATTTAATACTTATAGCACTGTGCAGGGTGTAGATGAAATTCTGCCAGTTGATGTTTACATTCCAGGCTGTCCACCAAGACCTGAAGCCCTCATAGAGGGAATCTTAAAGCTTCAAGAGAAAATTAAGGCAGAAGCTCACAATAAATTTCTTTGCCATTCAGGCATTTGTCTGATTCCAGAAAACAGGATGAGGAGCACTGATGAATCCCGTAGAGATAATAAAGAAGATAAAGGATAGGTTTCCTGAAGATGTTTTATGGTTTAGATGTTTTAGGGATCAGTGCGATCTTACAATAAAAAGGGAAAAAATTAAAGAAATACTATCATATGTCAAGAATACTCCTCTTTTAGAGTTTAACTATCTAGTAGATTTAACTGCTGTTGATTATCTTGGTTTTAGAGAGCCGAGATTTGATGTAATTTACATAATCATGTCAATTAAACATAAGCATCGCCTTATAATAAAAGCTCAGGTTCCAGAACACGGATGTTGCATTGATACAGTTTCAGATTTATGGGCTACGGCAAATTGGTTTGAAAGAGAAGTCTTTGACATGTTTGGAATATTTTTTAAAGGTCATCCAGACTTAAGACGAATTCTTCTACCAGAGGATTGGAATGGCTATCCTCTTAGAAAGGATTACCCAGTTATTAGTGACCTTGGGGATAAAGAATGGGAACCTTTCAGAGAATTAAAGGAAGCAGGGAAGGGATGGAGAGAAGATGAATCCTGAAAACGAAAGAGAACTCCTTATTAATATGGGACCTCAACACCCTGCTACTCACGGGGTTTTAAGGCTTGTTCTTGAAGTTGAGGGAGAGATAGTAAAGAGGTGCACTCCTTACATTGGCTATCTTCACAGAGGTTTAGAAAAACTTGCCGAGGATCTTACCTATGTTCAGTCTCTTCCTCTTACTGACAGGCTTGATTATCTCTCAAGCATGGTTAATAATGTGGGATTTTGTCTATGTGTTGAAAAACTTCTTGGTATAAATGTTCCCGAAAGAGCAAAGTTTATAAGAACAATGCTTTCAGAAATGGCAAGGATATGCAGCCATCTTGTTTGGATTGCAACCCATGCTCTTGATATAGGTGCTATGACAGTATTTCTATATGCAATGCGAGATAGGGAAAAGCTTCTTGAGCTTTTTGAAATGGTAACTGGAGCAAGGCTCACTGTAAGCTATCCGAGAATTGGTGGAGTTCGTTGCGATGTGAGCAACGAGTTTCTTAAAAAGCTGGAAAGATTTATTGATGAGTTTCCAAAAAGAGTTGAAGAGTATGAAACCCTTATTGATAGAAACAGGGTTTGGCTTAAAAGGACAAAAGGGGTTGGAGTTATATCAGCCGAAGAGGCCATCAATTGGGGACTTACTGGACCAACTCTCAGAGGCTCTGGAGTTTATTATGATGTGCGTAAATTTTTCCCATACGATGCCTATGACAAAGTTGAGTTTGATGTACCAGTAGGTAAAAATGGTGATATTTACGACAGATATAAATGCAGAATGTTAGAATTTAGACAATCAGTAAGAATAATCAAACAGTGTATAGAGAGATTACCAGAGGGACCTATTTTAGCTGATAATGCTCCAAAAATCAGAATGCCTGCATCACCTCTTAAGATAGACAAAGAGGATGTACAGTTTGAAATATATGTAGATGATAAAAGTGTAGAGGATTTTATCAAAAAGTTTACTGATATCTATGCCTCTGTTGAAGCTCCGAGGGGTGAACTTGGTTTTTATATTGTATGTGATGATTCTGCAAAGCCTTACAGAATGAGAGTTAGAGCTCCCTCATTCGTTCATACAGGGGCACTTCCAAGGCTTTGTGAAGGTGGTTTAATTGCTGATGTGATTGCCAATATTGGTTCTATAGATATTGTTTTAGGTGAGTGTGACCGATGATTGAGACATTATATGTAATTTTTGTATCCATACTAAAAACAGCCCTTTACTTCGGGATATTGCTTCTGCATGTTGCCTATGCTACTTATGCAGAAAGAAAAGTGATTGGTCATATTCAGCTTAGACTCGGTCCTATGGTAGTAGGTCCACATGGAATTTTACAGCCAATTGCTGATGTGGTAAAGCTTATATTTAAAGAAGACATTATACCCTCGAATGTTGATAAAAGAGTTTTTGCTATAGCCCCGATTATTAGTCTTACTGCTGCATTAAGCACATTTGCAGTGATTCCTGTAGATAAAAATTTTGTAATATCCGATATGAGTGTAGGACTTCTTTATGTATTAGGTATTGCAGGAGTAGGGACATATGGAATAATATTTGGTGGATGGGCTTCAAATTCAAAGTATGCCTTCTTAGGTGGTCTTCGTTCAGCAGCCCAGATGATAAGCTATGAAGTTGCTCTTGCCATGAGCCTTGTTGGAGTAGTTTTAATGGCTGAGTCATTCAATCTTTCTGAGATAGTTAATAAACAAAATGAGTTGTGGTATGGTATGTTTCTATTCCCCCAGATTTTGGGATATTTCGTCTTCATTGTTGCTGCCCTTGCAGAAACTAACCGATTGCCTTTTGATCTTCCTGAGGCAGAAACAGAACTTGTAGCTGGCTATTTTGTTGAGTACTCGGGAATTAGATTTTCTTTTTATTATCTTGCTGAGTATCTTGCAATGTTTTCCATGTCAGCACTTGCTGCAATTTGTTTTTGGGGTGGATGGACTGCTCCACCGGTATTGATTAAAATATTTCCCATTTTAAGTTTGATTCCCGGTATTGTTTGGTTTCTTCTTAAAGTTTATTTCCACATATTTCTATTTTTCTGGCTTAGAGGCACTCTTCCCCGTTACAGATATGACCAACTAATGGCTATTGGATGGAAGGTTTTGATTCCTCTTGCTTTATTTAATATAGTTATTACTTCATTAATTAAGTATTATCAGTGAGGATTAAATGAAGGTTAAGGAGATTTTAACCAAGATTTTGCTTATCGAAATATTTAAAGGACTTGCTCTTACTTTAAAGATGCTTTTTAGTAAGTCAGTCACTGTGCAATATCCCTTTGAAAAGAGGAATATTCACGAAGGATTTAGAGGCAGACACGCCCTTGTAAGAGATCCTATTAGTGGAGATGATAAGTGTATTGGTTGCATGAGATGCACTACTGTGTGTCCCTCTCGCTGTATTCACATAAAGAGAGAGAAAAGGGAAAATAAAATGGTAGTCATTGATTACATTATAGATGCCTCAAGATGTGTATATTGTGCATATTGCGTTGAAGCATGTCCTGTGTGCGCACTTGTTCTTACAGAAGATTATGAATACTCAAGCTATGAAAGAAAAGGTCTTATTTTTAATAAAGAAAAACTTCTTAAGAACTGGGATGAATTTAGCGCTAAATGGCCAGCTGATTACTACTTTAACAAATTTTGGCAGCCTCCGGGTATTGATCCATCAAGATGGCCAAAAACAAAGAGAGAGCAGGGGCCGGTTCCTTTAAAAAGAGGCGTGGAAATTAAAAGGGAGGTAAAAAATGAACAACTCCCCAGTTGAGCAGGTTTTTCTTACTTACTTCTATATAAGTCTTACTGTGCTTAGCATTGCTGTAATCTCTTCGAGAAACATAATTCACAGTGCCTTTTTTCTTTTAATACTTCTTCTTCATGTAGCTGCTGTTTTTCTCATGCTAAATGCCGAATTTCTAATGGTAATTCAAATAATTGTTTATGTGGGTGGTGTGCTTGCTCTTTTTGTTTTCGCCATAATGGTTATGAATATAAAAGAAGAATTAAGACACAGGAGATTCGTGAAGTTTGCAGGAGCTGGTTTGCTTACCGGACTTTTGTTTTTTGCAGTATTTTACAGTGTTGTAAAAAATAGCCGATATGATTTCGTAACTCCAATAACCAGTGATACAGTGTCTTTTGGACGTTTGCTTTTCTCCTATTATCTTTTACCCTTTGAGATTTTATCGCTGGTACTCCTTGTAGCTATGGTAGCAGGTATTATAATTGCAAAAAAGTATCCGAGGGAAGAAAAATGATAAATGACTATTTACTGCTTAGCATAACACTTTTTACCATAGGTCTCATAGGCTTTTTAATCAGGCGAGATCTTATAGTGATGCTTATGTGCCTTGAAATTATGTTTAATGCTGTTAATATTGCTTTTGCTTCTTTTAGCTACTATAGTGGGAATTATACAGGTCAAATTTTTGTCCTATTTTCAATAGCTGTAGCTGCTTCTGAAGCTGCTGTTGGACTCGCCATTGTTTTAGCTCTTGTGAGAAGCACAGGAATAAATCACTCTGATGGAATAAAGAATTTGAGGGGCTAATATGGAGAAATTTTATTTTCTTATACCTCTTTTTCCACTTGCAGGATTTTTTATAAATCTTTTTTTTGGTAGATTCCTAAAAATAAAAGCTGTAAATGCCATAGCAATAGCTCCGATAGCTTTATCTTTTATTGTTTCCTTGTTGGCAGTATGGGAGGTTTTATCTGGAAAAATCATAGAATACAATCTTTATACATGGATACTATCTGAAGAGCTAAAAGTAAGCTTTGGGTATTTAATTGATGAACTTACAGCAGTAATGCTAATTGTGGTTACACTGGTAAGTCTCCTCGTGCATTTTTATTCAACGGGGTACATGCACGGTGATCCCGGTTATTACCGCTACTTTGCATATCTTAATCTCTTTGTTTTTTCCATGCTTATGCTCGTAATGGGAAACAATGTGGTACAGCTTTATTTTGGATGGGAAGCAGTAGGTCTTTGTTCTTATTTTCTTATTGGTTTCTGGTATGAGAAGCGTTCTGCATCAGATGCAGGTAAAAAGGCTTTTATAGTAAATAGAATTGGTGACTTTGGTTTTCTACTTGGGATTTTACTTCTTTTTGTAAATTTACAGTCGCTTAATTATGGAGATATCTTCCAAAAAGTAGGCCTGCTTCAGGATAAGGAGATTACTTTTCTTTTATGGAATGTAGATTTGATTACAGTTATTGCTATTTTGCTTTTCTGTGGTGCTATCGGAAAGTCTGCACAATTACCACTGCATGTATGGCTTCCAGATGCCATGGAAGGTCCTACACCTGTGAGTGCTCTAATTCACGCTGCTACAATGGTTACTGCTGGTGTTTTTATGGTTGCAAGACTGAATCCTCTTTATAGCCTTTCAGAGGTAGCGCTTATGGTAGTCGCTTTTACAGGAGCTATCACGAGCTTTATGGCAGCAACCATTGGAGTTGTTCAAAGGGATATTAAGAGAATTATAGCCTATTCAACGATAAGTCAGCTGGGATACATGTTTTTAGCCTGTGGGCTTGCTGCTTATGGAGCAGGAATTTTTCACCTTTACACCCATGCATTTTTTAAAGCTCTTCTTTTCCTGTGTGCTGGAAGTGTGATGCATGCCATGGCTGGTGAACTCGATATTTTCAAGATGGGTGGTTTAAGAAAATACATGCCTATTACTTATTTAACCTTTTTAATTGCTGCTCTTACTATTGCCGGTGTACCAGGTCTTTCTGGATTTTTCAGTAAAGACGAAATTCTTTGGTTTGCCTATGCATCTCCTATGCCATATGGTAAAGTTCTTTGGATTTTAGCTACAATTACTGCTTTTCTTACAGCTTTTTACACATTCAGGATTCTTTTTGTGGCCTTTCATGGCGAGTTTAGAGGTGATGAACACCTTCGTAAACATCTTCATGAGTCACCAACGAGCATGACTATACCCCTTTTACTGCTTGCAGTTTTGTCAATCCTGGCAGGATATTTTTCTGTGACACATTTTATAGAACCTATTGTTGGAAAAGCTGTAACTGCTTTACCCCATGAGGATGAGAAATTTGTTATGACCATTTCAATTTTAGTTTCCCTTTCAGGAATTGGACTTGCATGGTTTATTTACATCTGCAAGCCCCATTTTGCAGATGCAATAAAAAGTCGCTTTCAGTTCATTTACAGAGTGCTTTGGAATAAGTATTACTTTGACGAATTATATGACTATTTATTCGTGAAACCCACGATTTATTTTTCAAGGACAGTAGTTGAAAAGATTACAGATAGAGGCATAATTGAAGGAATAGTAAATGGGGTGCCTAAATTGTGCTACATAGCTGGAAAATCAATGAGAAATCTTCAGACAGGATTTATGCAACATTATGCTATTTTAATGATTATCGGTGTTTGTATTATCCTCTTTATTATTTTTAGTGTGTGAGGTGGAAATGAATTTGGAGATTGTAAATTCACAGACATGGAAAAATCAGTTGAAAAAATCCCTTTTCCTTTCCTTTTTAATTTTTGTGCTTTCTGCGTGTGTAATCTTGGCCTTCGGATTTTTTATAGATAAGATAAGTTTTCCACTTCTTTCATCACTCATTGTTTTACCTTTAGTTGGCTCTTTGTTACTTATTTTTATTAATCGAAATCAGGAAGAACTTATAAAAATGACAGCTCTAATGGTCTCTCTAATAGAGTTCATCCTGAGCCTTCCTCTGTATCTTTCCTTCGATAAATCTACAGCTCAGATGCAATTTAGAGAAGAGTATCTCTGGATACCAAAGTGGGGAATAAAATATTCCCTTGGTGTTGATGGGATTAGTGCTCCTTTTATTATTCTTAGCAGTCTTCTCACTATTTTGTGCATACTTGTATCTTGGCGTGAGATAAATAAAAAGATAAAAGAGTTCTATATAGCGATTTTAGTTACCCACACTGCAATGATAGGCGTATTCATGAGTTTAGACACTTTTCTTTTCTATATTTTCTGGGAAGCAATGCTTATTCCCATGTATCTTATTGTAGGTGTATGGGGAGGACCAAGACGAATTTATTCGGCTATCAAGTTTTTCCTTTATACTTTCATTGGTAGCCTTTTTATGCTTGTTGGAATTATCTTTTTATTTCTCTATACAGGCACATCTGATATGCTTAAACTTATGAATAATATTTATCCTTACAATATGCAGATATGGCTATTTCTTGCCTTTTTTGTAGCTTTTGCAGTAAAGGTACCTATGTGGCCTGTTCATACCTGGCTACCGGATGCTCATACAGAAGCTCCTACTGCAGGAAGCGTTATACTTGCAGGGATTCTGATAAAAATGGGTGCTTATGGATTCTTAAGATTTAATTTACCAATGTTTCCTGATGCAACAATTGCTTTTAAACCACTAATGCTGATACTTTCAGTGATTGCAATAATTTATGGTGCTCTCATATGTCTTGTTCAGAGCGATTTAAAAAGATTAATTGCATACAGTTCTGTAAGTCATATGGGATTTGTTACTTTAGGAATTTTTGCTCTTAATCATCAGGGAATTCAGGGAGGTCTTATACAGATGATAAATCACGGAATTGTAACAGGAGCACTGTTTCTGTGTGTAGGCATTATTTATCAGAGAACTCATACAAGACAGATAGCTGATTATGGCGGCGTTGCAACTGTAATGCCCCTTTATTCTGCCTTCTTTATGCTTTTTACGCTTGCATCAATAGGACTTCCTGGCACGAATGGTTTTATTGGAGAGTTTTTGATTCTTTACGGTGCATTTAAGGCTCAGAAAATCATGGGAATTCTTGGAGCTACAGCTCTGATCATTGGTGCAGCTTATATGCTATGGCTATATCAGCGAGTATTTTTTGAAAAAACATCAAACTATGTACTTGAACACATAAGATATTATGGAGATCTAAATGTAAGAGAAATGGTTATCCTTATTCCCCTTGCAATATTAGTTATCTGGATAGGCTTTTATCCTGGTACCTTTTTAGGTATAATGGATATTTCTGTTCGGGAACTTTTAATTCACATCAATACTCTCTTAGGAGTGGCCCGATGAATATACCCCAGATTCCTCTTCAATTTGACGCAATAATTCCTGAAATTGTCCTTACTGCCTTTACTTTTTTAGTGCTTCTTTTAGGAGTGCTTAGGATAAATAAATCGTTTCTCTTAGGTCTTTCTGTATTTTTCTTAGTCTCCACTATCCCCCTTATTTTTATTTTTGAAGGTAAAGCCTTTGGGGAGATGTTTCTCAATGATTCTTTAGCCATCTATTTAAAATTTACCCTTATTATGGGTGCAACTCTTTCTATGCTTATGTTTTCACCCTATTTAAAGTATCGACTTATTGTAATGAATGAGTCATTAGCGCTCATAATGTTTGCTACCATTGGAATGATGCTTCTTGTTTCATCAAGGGAGTTGATAAGCTTTTTTGTATCCCTTGAGATGATGGCCTTAAGTTGTTATGCTTTGGTAGCTACGAGAAAATATGATCATCGTGCAAACGAGGCTGCTATTAAATATTTTATGCTTGGTGGGCTTTCAACAGTAATCATGCTTTTTGGTATAGCACTTATTTATGGTTCTTGTAAAACCACGGATTTTGTATATCTTGTAAGCTGTTCAGCCCAGAATTTAGAACTCTCTCTTGCAGGCGTTGGTCTTTTTACAGTGGGACTTTGTTTTAAAATAGCCCTTGTTCCTTTGCATATGTGGGCTCCTGATGTTTATGAAGGAGCACCAACACCTGTAACAGCATTTATTTCAACTTTACCAAAGGTAGCGGTATTTGGTGCTTTTGGAAGATTTCTTGTTGAAGTCTATAGCCTTCATTACGTCTATTGGAGCAATTTTCTCATTGTTCTTTCCTTAGTTACAATAGTTGTAGGTAATCTTCTTGCATTACCTCAGAGAAACATAAAAAGAATGCTTGCCTATTCAAGTATTGCCCATGCTGGATACGTTGTCATGGGACTTATATCCGGAACATCCGATGCTCTATACTCGGTGGTCGCCTATATGTTTGTTTATACAATAATGAACATTGGTGCTTTTGCCGTAGTGGTTGCATTAAATGAGGAGAATATTGAAAACTACAGGGGAATTCATAAATTCCATCCTGTTATTTCATTTGCAATGCTTGTTTTTATGTTCTCGCTCACTGGAGTGCCTCCAACAGCTGGTTTTATCGCAAAATTTTATGTTTTTAAACAAGCTATAGAGGGCGGATTTACTTGGCTTGTTGTAATTGCGGTTCTATTTACTGTTGTGTCAGCCTATTATTATCTCAGAGTGGTCATGTATATGTATATGAAAGAGCCGATTATTGCGCCTTCTTTAATTATCTCGAGGGAACTTATAGCAGGTCTATTCATTTGTGTTTTAGGAGCATTAATTCTTGGCATTTTACCGGTATTTCTTATTTAAGGATGTTTTCGAGGGGCGTATTTATATTTAGTTGTAAAGCTTTTTAATTTCTTCATTTTTTAATCCAAATCATATCTTTGGGGGGAGAATGAGAAGGAAGTTATTCGAAGTGCCTATCGGTGTGCTTTTTTTGTTGTTTGTGGTATTTTGTGGAAATGTTTGGTCTGCTGGATTTGCCCTAATTGAACAGGGAGTAGGAGTCTTGGGAATGCATATTCAGGTGGAGCTGCAAGTGCACTTGATGGAACTACCATTTATTTTAATCCTGCAGGTATTACCAGAATTAACAGCAAACAGACAATACTTGCTAATTATGTAATTGTACCGCATGCTAAATTTACAAATGAAGACTCTATACATTTCTCTGGAGCATATCTAAGAGGTAACAATGGTGGTGATGCAGGCGTTGCAACTTTTCTTGGTAACCTTTATTTTGTTCTTCCAGCTGAGAAAATAACCCTTGGAATCGGTTTTTATTCACCTTTTGGACTTCAAACCGAATATGATAAAGGCTGGGTTGGTAGATATCATGCAATAAAATCCTCCGTTAAAACTTTGAATATAAATCCTACACTTGCCTTTAAAGCTAATGAGGAGTTAAGTATTGGTTTAGGACTAAATTTCATGTACATGAAGGCAGAGCTTACAAACTCAATTGACTGTGGAGCCTTTCTAGGATCTCCGCAAAATAGAGACGGCTTCGCTAGACTAAAGGGTGATTCCTGGGGATTTGGTTTTAATCTGGGCATCCTTTATGAATTTACTAAGAATACGAGATTTGGACTTTCATATCGTTCAAAGGTTAAACAGAAGCTTGAGGGAAATGCCTATTTTTATGATATTCCATCTCCTCTTAATTTGCTTCCAAACTTTCAGGATGACAAAATCAACTCGATAATAAAGCTACCAGACACACTATCTCTGAGTTTTTATCATGATGTTAATGATAAATTATCTCTTATGACAGATATTACATGGACAGGTTGGAAAACTTTAAATGAGATAAGAATAAGATTTCAAAATGGAAGACCTGACTCTGTTATAACTACAAGCTGGAATAACTCAATGCGTTATTCCATAGGAGCATCATCCAAGATAAATGAGAAACTCACTTTAAGAACAGGTATAGCCTATGATGAAACTCCTATTCCAGACGCTAAACATAGAACACCAAGAATACCTGACACTGACAGATTCTGGATAGCCTTAGGTGCAGGATACAAGTTCTCAGATAGATTAACGGCAGACATTGGATATGTTCATATATTCTTTAAGGACTCCCATATTGACAAAGAGCCTGTGGAAGAAGATAGGTATAGAGGAGGTCTTAAGGGAAGTTATAAAGGTTCAGTTGACATCATAGGTGTTCAACTTACTTACAATTTTTAGGTGGAAAATATGGTGCTACAGGAAGTATTAATAAACACAGCAAAGAAGTTTCCGAATAAAATAGCCTTTAATGACCGATTTCTTGATCGTAGAATAACGTATAACAAGGCATTGATAGCATCAATTATCTTTGCCAATCGGCTTAAGAATCTACCAGATTCCTTTGTTGGTATCATGATTCCTACATCACCTGGCTGTGCCTTTGCATTTATTGGTGCACTGATGGCTGGAAAAATTCCTGTAATGATTAATTACTCCACAGATGCCTACTACAATGTAACCTATGCTCAGAAAAAGTGTGATTTTAGCCCAGTGATTACATCTAAGGCCTTGCTTGAAAAAATTAACTGTCCCTATATTGACGGAATGGTCTTCATAGAGGATATCATTGAAAGCATAAGCATTAAGGACAAATTGATAGCAGTAATTTTTGAGAAAATGCCTTTATTAATTCTAAGAAAATTTTTCCATTTTGGAAGTGCAGATGATACAGCTGTTATACTTTTTACGAGTGGAAGCGAAAAGGAACCAAAGGCTGTTGAGCTAACCCATAAAAACATCATATCCAATATAAAATCATTCAGTCCTGTGTTTGAGCTTAATTCAGAGGATATTCTTCTTGCAAATCTCCCATATTTTCATGTGTTTGGATTGACGGTTAATCTATGGACTCCCATATATCATGGAATGACGATGATTTCCTATCCTAATCCTCTTGATTTTCAAAAAATATGTCAGATAATTAGAGAGGAAAAACCTACTGTTATGGCAGCCACACCGAGCTTTTGGTGGGGGTATTTAAAGCGTTCAGAGGAAGGAGACTTTGAAAGTTTGAGAATTCTGATGAGTGGTGCTGATAAATGTCCTCAAACACTTAGAGATAACATGTGGCAGAAACATAAAAAAAATCTTTTAGAGGGGTATGGAACTACTGAGACTTCACCTGTAATTTCTGCTAACTCTCTTAAGGAAAACAAGCCTGGAAGCATCGGAAAACCAATTCCAGGTGTTCAGGTTATGATTGAAAACTATGAAACAGGCGAACCCTGTAAAGCCGGTGAAGTAGGAAGGATAATGGTAAAGGGTGACAATGTTATGAAGGGTTATTTTGATGATATTGAAGAGACTGCTATGAGAATTCGTCATGGCTGGTATGATACCGGTGATATGGGATATATTGATGAAGATGGATTTCTGTGGCATGTGGGAAGACTTAAGAGATTTGTGAAGATTGGTGGTGAAATGGTATCACTGGTCAAAATTGAGGATGTTCTTGAAAAAATTCTTCCAAATGGAGTTGAGTGTTGTGCTGTGGAGATACCGGATGAAACAAAGGGAGCTAAAATTGTAGTGGCAGTAACAGAAAAGATTGATGAGAAAAAAATAATCACAGAACTTTCTTCTCATCTGCCAAACATAGCGATTCCAAAACAATTTATTGTTTTAGAAGAACTTCCAAAAATGGGAAGTGGAAAGGTACATTTTCGTAAGGTTACGGAGATGGTAAAGGAGATTTTAAGGAAAAAATAGATAAACTATGCATTTCTTTGCTAATTAATACAGAAAGACCTATTTTTTATTATTTATTAATGTAGCTGTTGAGATTTTTGATTTTTTAAAACTTTGAGCAAAAGTAGGTTTCTCTAATATGTTCTTTTATCTATAACTCTTTTTGCCTTACCTTCGAATCTTTCAAGGGATTTCTTTTCCACAAGTTTTACATTTAGAGGGATATCAAGTTCTGACATAAGCCTCTCTTTCACCAGATTAATAAATTCCTGTTGCTTTCGCATTTCATCGAAAAATAGTTCTTCTGATGCCTCCACTAATACAGTCAGTTCATCAACAAAACCCTTTCGTTCTATTACAATTTGATAATGTGGTTCAATGCCTTGAATATCAAATAAAATCTCCTCTATCTGAGATGGAAATACCTTTATGCCTTTAATTATTATCATATCGTCTGTTCTGCCTTTTATTCGGTCAAGTCTAATAAGGGTTCTTCCACATTTACAGCTCTCAGGAATTATTCTTGTTAAATCTCTGGTTCTGTATCTTAGCAGAGGGAAAGCTTCCTTAGTAAGAGTTGTTATGACCAACTCTCCAAATTCACCAACAGGTAGAGGTTCAAGAGTTTGAGGATCAATGATTTCAATTAAAAGATGATCTTCATTTACATGAAGTCCGCATTGATATTCACACTCTCCTGCCACTCCTGGTCCCATGATTTCACTTAATCCATATATATCTATGGCTTTGATTTTAAGTTTTTCCTGTATTTCCTTTCTCATTGCCTCAGACCACGGTTCAGCTCCGAAAATACCAAGTTTAAGTGAGAAAAAGTTTGGATTTATGCCCATGTCAACTATAGTCTCTGCAATAAGAAGAGCATAGCTTGGAGTGCATACAAGAGTGGTTGTTTTATAGTCCTGCATAATTTTTATTTGTTTCTTTGGATTCTCAATCGATATAGGAATAACTGAGGCGCCAATCTTTTCTGCGCCATAGTGTAATCCAAATGCTCCTGTAAATAATCCATAGTTATGGGCTATCTGAATAACATCATCCTTTGTTATACCAGCTGCAACAAGATTTCTTGCTACAAGATGAGACCATGTTTTTAGGTCATTTTTCGTATATCCCACAACCGTAGGCATACCAGTGGTTCCAGAAGATGCATGAATTCTGACTACTTCTCTTAAAGGCACAGCAAATAAACCATAGGGATAGTTTTCTCTAAGGTCGGCCTTTGTGGTAAAAGGTAATTTTCTTACATCATCAAGAGAAGTAAAATCATCTGGGTCTATGCCGAGTTCGTCAAATTTTTTTCTGTAAAAGGGCACATTTCTGTAGACTCTGTGAACAGTAGATTGAAGTCTTTCAAGCTGTAGCTGCTTTAAGTCCTCTCTATCCATGCATTCATTTTCTTGATCAAAAAACATAATTTACCTCCCTATTAAATGATTACCTCTGCATCCAAGTCTCTTCCAAGATAGGCTCTCTGTACATCTTTGTTGGAGAGAAGATCCTCAGAAGAGCCCTCAAGGACAATTCTTCCTGTCTCAATAACATATCCTCTATGGGCTATTTTAAGGGCGCTTTTGGCATTCTGTTCCACAAGAAGCATGGTCAAAGATAAGCTCTTTAAAAGCTCAACAAGATGGACAAAGATTTCTTTTACTACATTTGGTGCCACACCCATGCTTGGTTCGTCAAGTAAAAGGAGTTTTGGTTTTGACATCAAAGCTCTTCCTATAGCGAGCATTTGTTGCTCTCCACCAGAAAGAGTCCCTGCAAGCTGCTTTCTTCTATCTTTTAGTTTTGGAAAAAGAGAGTATATAGTTTCCATATCATTTTTTATCTCTTTTTTTCTTCCTATTTTGTATCTATGATATGAGCCAAGAAGAAGATTTTCCTCAACAGTGAGTGTCTTAAAGATTAGCCTTCCCTCTGGAACCTGTGAAATACCTATCTTAACAATTTTATCAGGCTCCATACCAGTGATATTTCTGTCTTCAAAAACTATTTCACCAGAGGTCGGTTTTATAAGACCAGAAATGGTATTCAACAGCGTTGTTTTTCCTGCTCCATTACTTCCTAAAATTGTAACCAATTCTCCCTTTTTTATATGCAGGGAAACTTTTTTAAGAATATAAAGTTTGCCATAGTGAACATCTAAATTCTTTATCCTTAACATCTAGTCTTCCTCACCCAAATAAGCCTTAATAACTTCACTATTTTTCTGAATCTCAAGAGGTCCACCTTCAGCAATCACGCATCCAAAATTTAGAACTGTAATAATGTCACTAATTTTCATTATAAGCTCCATGTCATGCTCCACTACAAGCACAGTTATACCTCTTTCATCTCTAATTTTTCTTATTAATTGGCCTAATGTTTTAGTTTCTCTAATGTTTAGACCAGCTGCAGGTTCATCAAGTAGAAGAAGTTCTGGAGTTGTAGCTAAGGCTCTTCCAATCTCAAGAATTCTCTGCTCTCCAATGGTAAGATTTTTTGCAAGAAAATCCTTTTTATGTGAGAGAGCAATATAGTCAAGAATCTCTAAGCTTTTCTTTTCAATATCCTTTTCTTCTTTTTTTACCTCAGGAAGTGAAAAGATGTAGCTGACAAATCCACGATTTTTTCTTAAATAAAATCCTACCATCACATTCTCTTTAACAGTCATTTCTCCAAAAACCTCAACATGTTGGAATGTTCTACCCATTCCCAAAATTGCTCTTTTATATGGAGGGAATCGGCTTATATCTTGACCCTTAAAGAAAATTGTACCCTTATCGAGGGATTCTATACCTGAAATAATATTTAACAGCGTTGTTTTTCCTGCTCCGTTTGGTCCTATAAGAGCATGAATTTCTCCCTTTTTTACGGTCATATTGACATCCGTTAAAGTTTTTAAACCGCCAAAGCTTTTATGAATGCCCTTTAACTGTAAAATTATCTCCATTTCTTAACCATATCACAAACTATTGGCACAATTCCCTTTCTAAGAAATAAAAGTGAAAGTGTAAGAATAACTCCATATACAAGTACATCATACTCTTTAAAACCTCTAAGAACCTCTGGTAAAAAGGTTATTATTAAAGCCCCAACAATGGCTCCCCATAGACTTCTCATACCTCCCAAGACAACCATCAAAACAACTAATATGGAATAAAAAAGTGAGAAAGTACTAGGGCTAAGAAATGTTACAAAGTGAGCATAAAGTCCGCCCGCAACTGCTGCAAAAATAGCACTCAAGATGAAAACTTTAATTTTTATCTGAGAAACATTTATTCCTATGCAGAGGCTTGCTGTTTCGCTATCATGAATTGCCTTTAGGGTTTTTCCTCCCATAGAGTTAATAAGATTTTGTGACAGAATCATTCCAATTACGACAACAAGCCAGGTGAGATAAAAATAATCATTAGTTGATGAAATTTGATAGCCAAGAATGCTGAAGGTAGGTATGTCTCCAAAACCAGATGGTCCACCAGGACCCCATTCATTAAGCAAAATATGTATTATCTCTCCGAAACCAAGAGTTGCTACAGCAAGATAGTGTCCTTTTAGTCTTAATGAGGGAATTGCTAGAATAACTGCGAGTAAAGAGGCAGCCAATACAGCTATGGCAATACTAAATACTACAGGAATACCTGCATACAGGCTAAGTATGGCAGAAACGTAAGCTCCTACACCATAAAATCCTGCCTGACCAAGAGAAATCTGGCCAGCATAACCCATCAGAATGGTAAGACCAAGAGCAACAAGAGCATTTATTCCTGCGAATATGGATATTGTTATGATGTAACTGTCCTTTACAGTGATAGGAAAGAAAAACAAAGCTAATGCAAAAAATAATAATGATATTAAGTTCGCTTTTCCCATTATAACTTTCTCAGCCTCATAGCCTCTTTACTTCCAAATATGCCTGCTGGTTTGAAAAAGAGCACAAATAGTAGAATCAACAAAGCTACTGCATCTTTAAAACCAGAGTGCAAATATCCTGCTGTTAATGACTCTACAATACCTAAAAGAAATCCACCAAAAACAGCTCCCCTTGATTTTCCAAGCCCTCCTACAATGGCTGCGCAGAATCCCTTAACAGCGAGCATTGGTCCTTTGTCATACTCCATTAGTGATATAGGAGTTATTGCTATACCTCCTATGGCTCCAACCACAGCGCTTATTACAAAAGAAAGCATCACAATCTGGGACACATTAATACCCATCAGTCTGGCTGCCTTTGCATCTATTGAACAAGCCTTCATGGCTCTGCCAAGCAATGTTTTATTGAAAAACAGATAAAGAAGCACTATAGAGAGAAAAGTTATGCCGATAACCCAAAGAATCTGTTGAGTTATAACAGCACCAAATAATACTATTGGCTCACCTTCAGTGAAAGGAGGATATGTGTAGGGTTCCTTACCGAACTTAAACATTAAAAGTCCTCTTATTAGGATTGAGACAGAGATAGTAACCATGATCATAAGAAGAAGATCAAGTTTTTTCATGAGCGGTCTGATGGTAAGTCTCTCCATTAATAATCCAGCCACTGCAGCAACCACTATTGTAGAGATAAAAGCAAGGGGAAAAGGAAGTTTAACTGCCTCCAGAAAGTACCACATTCCTAGTCCCCCGATTACCACAAATTCACCCTGGGCAAGGTTAATTATTGAGGTCGAGTTATAGATTATGTTAAAACCTATCCCCACAAGAGCATAAATAGCTCCTGTAGTTAATCCTGCGAATATGAACTGTAAAAGGACTGTGAGCTCTATTTTAGAATCTCCCAGTCACCGTTTTTTACAATTACCATTTCAAAGGCATTAACATCTAATCCGCAGTGGTCCTGAGGTGACATATTAAATATACCGCCTGTTCCAGGCCATTTTTTAATATTGTTCTCGATATAATCTCTTATTTTCTGCTTGTCTGGACCCCCCTTTCTGAGTGCCTCCACGACCATCATAAAGGCATCATAGGCATGTCCTCCAAATGTTCCTGGTTCAGATTTATATCTATTTTCATAGTCAGTAACATATTTCTTTAGCAGTGCCTTTTGTGGATGCTTGTCAGGAAGTTTATCCCAGACAGCTATTCTTCCAAGTGGAGCTATTACTCCTTCAGCAGCTTTTCCAGCAAGCTCTAAGTTCTTTTTACTTCCCCATCCATGACTTTGAAAAAGTGGTATGCCCATATTTAAAGAATGCCAGTTCTTTGTTACAACTACCTGTCCAGGTCCAACAGACCAATTAATTATAGCCTGTGCACCTGCTGCTTTTATCTTTGTTAATTGAGTGGTCATATCAGTATCCTTTGGTCCGTATCTCTCATCAGCAACTATTTTAATACCAAACTTTGGAGCAAGCTCAAGAAGAGCCTTTCTGCCTGCATCTCCAAAGCCAGTTGATATGGTCATTATTCCTACTTTTTTGATACCCTTTTTCTGCATATATCTGTAAATTGCCTCTACGGCACTGGTGTCATACTGAGCTGATTTAAAAATCCAATATCTTTCCTGAACAGGTGTTGTTATGTTTACCCCTGCAGCACAGGATATAAGAGGTGTTTTAGCACTTGTCATTATGGGAATCAATGCCATGGACTCTCCTGTTGTTGATGGACCAATTATGGCAACTACCTTGTCCTTCTCAAGAAGTTTTTTTGCAGCAAGGACTGCCTGTGACTCATCGCTTTTTGAATCTTCAATAATTACCTCAAGGGGATGTCCATTTATTCCTCCAGCTTTATTAATCTGTTCAACTAACATGACTACAGTATTTTTCTCAGGTTCACCGAGAAATGACGCAGGACCAGTTATGGAGAAAATAGCTCCAATTTTGTAAGGCTCTTTAGCAAAAGAAAGATTATACAGGAAAAATACTGATATAAACAAAAGGATTAAAAAAATGAGAGATTTAAACTTTTTTATCATGGTACGCCTCCCTAAGATGTGGTTTAAAAAATTATAATCTTATAAATAAAAATTATCAACTATTTTTTCGAATTTCTCTCGAATATTTGTTTTTCCATATTTTAAAGCGAAAATTCGATGAAGTTGTATGACTGGAGAGGGGGGATTCATCCTATAAAGAGACACGGATTAAAGCTTTCTAAATTATTGATGAAATGGCTTTGAAGGAAAGCTTTCTTTGGTAGGAATTTTTTAAGTAAGGAGCTTTTTTATCTTATCTAAAAACTCTTCTTTGCTGAAGGGTTTTTGCAAAATTTGAATTTCCCTATTTGATATGGCTGATACAGAATCAATGTTTTCTGCATAACCTGTGATGAATATAATCTTTAAATCAGGTTTTAAAGAGATAAGACTTTCATACAGATTCAATCCTCCAACTTTTGGCATGACAATATCTGAGATGCAGAGGTCAATTGAGTCTTTGTTATTTCTGAATATCTCAATAGCTTCATCAGTATCAGTAGTTGAGAAAACATAAAATCCCATGCTTTTAAGCATATCAGAAATTATCTCAACTAAGTCTTTTTCGTCATCTACAACCATTACTGTCTTGCCTTTAAAATCTATTTTTTCTGAATAAAGCTTTTCCACTAATTTTTCCTCTTCAGTAGCTATAGGAAGATATATTTTAAAGGTTGTGCCTTTTCCTTTTTCACTGTATGCGTTTATAAAGCCCCCAAATTGATTTATTAAGGCAAAGGTAACTGAAAGTCCTAAACCAGTACCGTGTTCTTTTGTGGTAAAAAACGGATCAAAGATTTTTTCTAATACATCTTTAGTCATTCCCTCTCCAGTATCTGTTAGGGAAAGCAAAGCAAAAACTCCTTCCTTTGCAAATGGATTAAATTTTACATAGTACTTGTCTATTGTCTTTAAGTTTGTCTCTATTTTAAGACTTCCTCCTTTAGGCATTGCATCCATGGCGTTTATTACTAAATTAAGAAGTATCTGAGTAAAATGTCCTCTATCTATCTTTACTGGCAATGGCCTTTCGTAAAGTTTTATTTCTACTCTTATATCTTCTCTGATTGAGGTACTAAGAATTTTCATCTCTTCATTTATTACATTGTTTAAATCATAGACGCTTAAATTCACCACTTGTTTTCTTGTGAAGGCAAGAAACCCCTTTATAAAATCCCTTCCTCTAAAAACAGCATTTTTTATTGCATCAATATATTTTTGAACATTCTCTTTTTCAGTGATTTTCATTTCGATTAATTGTATGCTACCTGAGATAATGGACAGTAAGTTATTGAAGTCATGGGCAATTCCTCCAGCAAGTCTTCCACTTATTTCCATCTTTTGTGCTTTAATTAACTGTTCCATAAGAGCTTTTCTCTCTGTTATGTCAACAATGATTCCCATGTAGTTAGGGGATTTATCTATGTTTTCCTCATGAAGATATTGAAATTTAGTGGCTGTAAGTAGAGCAATAATAGTTTCTCCTGTTTTTTTCTTGAACTCTACCTCAAGGTCTTTTACATAGCCAGCTTTTTCTATTTCCTCCAGAATTTTATCTCTGTCTTCTCTGATTTTGTAAAGGTCATACATATTATAATTTTTCAGTTCATGCTTATTAGAAAATCCAAACAATTCTAAAAAAGCATTATTTACATCAATAAAATCACCCTTCTGCTTTACGAAGTATATGGGAACCCGTGTTTCTTCAAAAAGTTTTCTGAACATATATTCCCTTTTTTTAATTTCCTCTGACATGGATATTAAATTTCTGTGAATTAGAGAGATTTCATGGAAATTTTCTTTGAATGCAGTTGAACTGTAATGTCCTTTTTTAATTTGTTCGATTTCATCTAAAAGCATTCTTATCGGAGTATTAAACCTTTTAGATATAAATTTGGCAGATAGGAAAGAAATTGATATAGAAATTAAATATGCAATAAGGCATAAATTTTCAATGTATCTAATAACCCTTGTTGCTTCAGCATATTTTTCTCCGACAAAGATTGTCCACCCAAGAGCAGGATTTTTATTGGCATAAAGTAAAAATCTATCTCCATCAATGTATTCATCAAAAAGGCCCTTTTCACTAATTAAAGCTTTTTTTACAGCTGGCAAATCTATTAAATTTAACTCTTGTTCGGCGATTTCTTTTTTTACATGAACCATCACTTTACCTTTTTCATCAACAGCAAAAACATATAGGCCACGATTAATGAGTCTATCTAAGTATGGCTTTAAGTAGTTCATATCTAAATAAAAAGCAAGCTGAAAGTTAGGGTATTTTTCATTTATTACATAGAAAACTTCTCTTTCTACTTCACAAATATGGGGACCTAAAAACAATGCCTTAGAGGACTTTTTTAAGAATTCCTGTTCAGATAGATCAAGTCCTATGAAATCATCGTTAAAAGGATATGTATTTATGACCGTTCCATCTTTATTCAAAACCATCACTCTCCGAATTTCTTTTATAGATGAAGTAATTGTATTAATGGTTTCCCTCTTTTTTTCATCAGAGATATTAGAATTAATTATCTTAGCTACTTCCTTTGATATATTTTTTACTGAAGAAGCCAATCTATCAAGATCAAAAGAGAATTCATCAATAACGCCCTCATATTTTTTGTTGATAGTTGAATAGGTGTCTTTTTTTAGATATAGGTAGAGGTTAATAAATATGAGGGAAATTATGACAAAAAAAGAGAGAGAGAGGATGAAAAATAGGAATGTTTCAAATTTTTTCCTTTTCATTCGTCTAATCTCTCAAGTTTACTATCTTTGATAATTAAAATCAGAGGTTTTCTAATTGTATTGCCGTTTCTATCTATTATCACCTTGCCCTGTAATCCCTCGAATTCTCTGATTTTAAGTATAGTGTCTTTAAGCTCTGCGGGAGAGGGATTTTTTTCCAGTGCTTTCTTAATTATCATTAATGATTCATATGTATACACAGCTAAAAAACCAGGCAAATATCCATATTTTTTTTTAAATTCTTCCTTAAATCTTAAAAATTCTTTTCCTTTATATTCAAAATCAATAAGTTCAATTGCCATTATTCCTTCAGCTTTTCTCTTTCCGACTCTCTCAATGATTTTATGAATTCTTGCTCTTGGAGTCAGAATTATGAGTACATTCTCACTTAAGTTTTTCAAATGCTGTATTAATAACGCTGAGGCAAAAAAATCAGTTGCTAAAACAACTGCTTGAGGCCTGTTTTTTAAAATCTCCTCTGCTGATCGTTTATATTTAATTTTTGTCAGGTCTATTTCATATTTATATAGAATCAAATTAGGGCATGTTGTTTGTAAATTTTCAAGCAGGTCTAATCCAAAAATCTTAAGTTGTAAATCATATACAAAAGAAATATTTTTCAAGCTTTTTCTTTTCATCAGTTCGCAAAGCATCTGAGCATCATCTCTGTTTGAACTCCGCATTCTGAAAAAATAATCATCCAATTCAGGAATTTTTGTTGATCCTGCACCAGGGGAAAAGGTAGGTATCTTATTTTCGTTTATGATAGGAAACAGTTGAGCGGCAACTGAACTTTGAACAGGACCAATTAATGCAACAATTCCCTGTGATTCCAATTCATCCAAATTTTTCTTTGTCTCTTCAATACTGTTTTTATTGTCTCTTATCAGGAGTTCTATTTTTCTTCCTGCAACTCCACCACTCTCATTTATAATCTTTGTTGTAAGCTGAGCTGAGTCTCTTACTTCCCTTCCAAAATCCTGCAAAGGGCCAGTTAATGACAGAATAAGACCTATTCGAAGTTTTTCTTTTTTAAGTGAATTTGAAATCCATAGAATAACTAAAAGCAAACAAATAGTTAAGATCACTACGAGCGAAAATCTTTTATTAAATTTCCACCCTGTCATTACTAAATTATACTTAATTCAAGAAAATTGTGCTATAGTAAGATCTACAACTCTAAATACAAATTTTTTATTGACTTTTTAGGGAATAAATGTACTCGAAGGATTTTTAAGAAATCAGGGTTTAATATCATTGAGAATGAGAGATTTTAAATTATAGTTGTTACAGTGATTATTTGCCTTTTTTTCTTCTCTCAGTAACTGATTCTCCTGCTATGCCCCAATTGTCTGTGTCCACCTCATCTATGATCACAATAGTTGTTTGAGGATTTTTACCTAAAACATCAACAAGTAGTTGGGTTACTCCGCGAATTAGTTCTTCCTTTTTTTCCTTGGTCAAGCCTTCTTTTGTAATTTTAATGTTAACATAGGGCATAATGTTTCACCCCTTTTCTAATGGAATTTTTGTAGTTTACATTAATTTAAAGGACATGATAAAAGTGTTGTTGCGACGGTTTCTTCCAACTTTACATTAATCAAGTAATTCCAAGGTGAGAAGTTGTCTATAAGATCCCTTTCTTCAAAAAATAATGTCTTCGAAATGGTATTATTCATAATAATTGACAAAAAGAGCAGCCATTTTTTAAAGCCTTCTGATCCAATATATAGATCTTCTCATAGGAGGTTATCTAAATGGTTATTAGCATCCCAAAAGGAGTATTCACAATGAGAGGGAAACTTTTCACTATTAAAAAAAGCGATGACATATCAGAAAACATCAAACAAGATTAAAGCTCAGATGCTTGAAGAACTATCAGCGATACTGCATATGAACAGGCAATATCTTGCCTCACTATTAAAGAACATTGGGAAGGTCATTTTAAGGAAAGGCAAATTTTTAGTTGTAGGAGATCCAACTCTCAAGGAGTTTTCTAAAAGAGGCAGAAAGAAGGTTATGGCAGAGATATAGAAGAGGTTTTATCCTTTACAGCAGATAGGCTGCTTAAGCCAATCAGGGATAGACTAAGGCTATAGAGAGATAGACTTGTTTCGCTTTAAAAGGTTTTTTAAATTCAATTGAAGATGAGGCTAAAAGAGAAAGGCTTAAAAGGTTAAAGGAGTCTATGGATATTATAAGATTATCAGAAAAATAGAGAGACTCTCTGATGAATTATCTAATGCCTATGAAAAGAATCTAAGTAAGTCTAATAATGCTAAAAGTTAGATTAATTTCAAAGAGATTTTAATTTAGGAAAGACGGATATATAAGGCTCAAATAAATAAATGCATAAATTACATTAGACTATACTTATGAGTTCAGAGATTATAAGTTATTGAAATGCTTTGATTTTTTGATGAAGTGCAGTGTTAATAAATAACATTGACAAAATAGTTGTTTATTTTAAAACTGGAGGATTAGTTTGTCTCAAATAGTCAGATACTAACTTATGGAGTATAGAGTGGATGATAATACCGGAAATAATCTAAGATTTCTTATCATCCACCCGGGATATTCTATCTATTTGTCAACATCCAGGTTGTCCTTTATGACCGCAACAGCTCTTTAGAGTCAGAATTTTTTTTAAGTTGTTATTCAATATGAGCCATAATTTTTTCCAAATAGACATTGGAACATCAAGATTCGTAAGAAAAGACCTTATACTTGGCCTTCTCGCTTCATCCTGTTTCAATGATTAATCTCCAATCAATGGCCTAATTCTGTCAATCTTAAAATAAACCAGGTATTTTGGCTCGCTTCCGTATTTTTCAGGTGGATATTTTTTTCTGATAAGAGTCTCAATCAGCGGGCTATCCTTCTCCTCGTTAATTTTTGTAAGATAGAGTCTTTTTCCTGAATAACCTTCTCCTGATTCAATAAAGATGTAAGCTGCGTGAGGATTGGACTCAATATTTTTATGGGATAATCTGTCTGCCATTATAAAGGCAACTGTCTCTTCGTCAATAAAGTGTGGTCTTGCATACAGTGCAACATCAACTATACCTTCTTTATTAGCTGTAGCGAGGACACCAATACCTTTTGTTGCTTCAAAGTATTCACTCAGTTTCATATTTACCTCCAGATAAAAATTATTTTTATATTATAAGTAAAATCAAAAATTATGGTAAAATCCTATATCGTGAAATCAATAATTAAAAATATTCACTATATTTGGGTGCCTATTTTCTATTTTTTGGTAGCAAATGTGGGAAGTTTCTTTACAGCGCAAGGAGTTAAAGAATGGTATCCCAACATTGTAAAGCCTGCAATTACTCCACCTGGTGGAACTATTGGGGTTATTTGGACAGTTATATACGTTCTTACTGCCATTTCGTTAATTTTATTTATAAATAAGACAAGACACGAGAAATATTTTTATCATATACTTTCACTTTATTTGTTTAATGGATTTGTAAATGCCATGTGGAGTTATATATTTTTTGTAAAAAATATGCTTTTTCTTGCCTTTATAGATGCAATTTTAATCTGGTTAACTGTTGGTTTATTGATAATATTTACTTGGCAGAATTCAAGGCTTTCGGCATTACTTCTTTTACCTTACTTTCTTTGGGTTTCTTTTGCATCATATCTTAGTTTTACTATATTTAGGCTTAATTAAGTTTTTGCTTAGAATAGTAAAATGTTAAAAACAAAGACATGATTAAATCCAATCTATTTTGCAGACAATAAAAATGGAAGAACCCATTTATCCACCCTTTAAGGCTTGATTTAAGTATTTCTAATATATATTTTTCGAAGCAAGAAGGATGTTGCTATTTTTTTGCAAAGAGTGATAATATTTTAAAAATCAGGAGGATATAGATGAAGAAGTTAATTCTAAAATACGGTGAAACTATAGTCAAAATTTATACGATTTTAGGTTTTATAGGAAGCATTATTATTGCTTTCAACGCAGGCCAGGTTGGTTATTTTAAAAGTAAAGATTTTTTTCAGGCATTATTTGCTTTTTTGGTTGTTTTTTTTATTTCCTCAGGAGTTGTTTTTCTTACATCATTTATGATTTTCTGTATTATTGATATCAGAGATAAAGTCAAAGAATCACTTGAGAAAAAACAGTAGCTCAGTTTTTTGCTTGACAAATTGTGATTCATCAAATTAAATAATCAGAATATAACTTTAAATTTGGAGGGGAAATGAGTTTAGAAAATTACAAATTTCACAAAGAACACACTTGGGTAAAATTATCAGGTAAGAGTAAAAAGGTAAAAGTAGGGATTACTGATTATGCCCAAGAATCACTTGGAGATATTATTTATATTGAGCTTCCAGAAGTTGAAACCCATGTAGATGCAGATACCGAACTTGCTGAGATAGAGTCAACAAAAACATCCTCACCTGTAATCTCTCCGGTAAGCGGAGTGGTAGTTCAGGTTAATGAAGAACTCGTTGAACATCCAGAGATTATCAATGAGGATCCTTATGGTAAAGGTTGGATTGCAGTTATAGAGATGGACAATGCTGATGAACTTGATGATTTAATGGATTTTGAAGAATACGAAAGTTATCTGGAAGAAGAGAAGTAATGAAGATCGTAGTTTTAGGAGGTGGACCAGGTGGTTATGTAGCAGCAATAACCGCTAAAAGGGCTGGAGCAGATGTCATTTTGATTGAGAGAGATGAATTAGGCGGAACATGTCTTAACAGAGGTTGCATACCCACAAAGACACTTATATCTTCTCTTGAGCTTATTGATAAAATAAAAAAAAGCAAAGAGTTAATAAATAATTCAACGGATTTTACAATTAATTTTTCCTCTTTGATTAAAAGAAAAGATAGTGTTGTAGAAACTCAAAGAAAAGGATTAAGCATGCTTCTTAAGCAATCTGGTATTCAAGTTATAAAGGATAATGGAGAACTAATATCACCAAAGACATTGTTTTTAAAAAATAGTTCTCAGAAAATCACTTTCGATAAAATAATAATTGCAACTGGCTCCAGACCAGCAAATCTTCCTTTCTTAGAGTTTGATGGTAATAAAATTTTATCAAGCGACGACCTTTGGAATTTAAAAGACATTCCAAAATCCCTCTTAATAATTGGTGCGGGTGCAATAGGATGCGAATTCGCATGGATTTTTCATCTTCTTGGTAGTAAAGTGTCAATAACGGAAGTGATGCCGAGGCTTTTACCAATGGCGGACGAGGACATTTCACATACCTTAGAGAGACTTTTTAAAAAAAGAAAAATTGACTTCCATACAGGCGTAATGATTGATAATTTGAAAAAAAATAATGAGGAACTAGAGATTACTCTATCAAGTGGAAAGAAAATTTATGCTGAAAAAATACTTGTCTCTGTTGGTAGATCATATAATACTGAGTCTTTAAAGAATGCGGAAATTAAGTTTGGAAAAAAGGGCGAAATTATAGTTGATGAGTATTTAGAAACAAATTTGGATGGTGTATTTGCAGTTGGAGATGTGAATGGAAAGTGGCTTTTAGCGCATGTAGCCTACAAAGAGGGAGAAATTGCTGGCAAGAACATTATGGAAAAGAAAGAAAAGATGGTTTATTCGCTTGTACCTTCCACTATTTTTACCATTTCAGAGGTTGCTTCTGTAGGTTTAAAAGAAAAAGAAGCAATTGAAATGGGTATTGATATAAAGAAAGGATTATTTCCATTTAGGGCAATTAGCAAGGCCCATGCTATCGGTGAAATTGATGGATTTGTCAAAGTCCTTGCAGATAGAGAAAGCGATACTGTAATAGGAGCACATATTATCGGACCAAAGGCTTCAGAGCTTATTCATGAGCTTGCTCTTGCAATAGGACTAAAGGCAAAGGTTAAACAACTAAGAGAAGTTATTCATTCACATCCGACACTTTCTGAGTGCATTGCTGAGGCATTGGCAGATATCGAAAAAGAGGCTATACACAAGATAGATAATTAGTTTTTTTGAGTTACTTTTTAGCTTTTTTATTTATTCTGATAGATTAAACATCAGTCTGACCTAATTGAGCTTCGATTAAGGGAGTAAATTAATATGATAGATATTTTTAAATTATCCTTTATTTTTTTATTTATACTCTTTTTACTTCGTAGAAAAATAGACATTGGAATTTCCATGTTAGCAGGTTCAACTCTTTTTATCATTTTCTATCCTGTTAATTTTGAAAAATTACCATCAGTTATTGGAGAAAGCTTAATTTCTCATACATCAATAAATTTACTTTTTTCTCTTACTCTTATAAAATCTTTTGAGTATTTTTTAAGGCAAGTGGGATTAATACAAAAAATGACAGAAGCGTCTCAGCAACTTTTAACCAACAAAAAATTATCTATAATTTCTATGCCTTTAATTATAGGAATGTTGCCTTCTTTGGGTGGGGCCTATTTATCTGCTCCAATGGTTGAGTCCGCAACAAAGGATTTTAAAGTTTCGAGAGAAGAAAAGGCATTTATAAATTACTGGTACAGGCATCCATGGGAATTAGTACTCCCCCTTTATCCTGGTATCGTTCTTGCTGCGCTGGTGTCTGGAGTACCACTTAGAGATTTAATTCTACTTAATATTCCTGTGGGAATAGTATTATTTATTACTGGTTTTCTATTTAGCATGAGACATCTGGATAATTGCAAGAAAAGTCCAGTTAAAAATAAAATTAATGACCTTTATAGTTTTATTCCGATTATTCTTGTTCTTCTACCAGTTATTATATTTAAAGTTGACCTTTATATTTCACTTTTTTTTAATATCTTAGCGCTTACTATCTGGTTTAAAAAGAAGTTAAATACTCTATTTCTGACAATTAAATATGGATTTACGAAAGATGTAATCACTCTCGTGATAGGAGTAATCCTTTTTAAGGAGATGTTACAGTTTTCAGGAGCTGTAGATAGTTTGGCTCAAACAATTACCCATTCAGGAGTTCCATATCTTTTAGTCTTTATTTTGCTTCCGTTTCTAACAGGATTAATAACTGGAGTAAGTGTTGGTTTTGTAGGAAGCACCTTTCCCTTGCTTTTACATTTAAAAGACATCATGGCTTATGAGATTTCTATTGCATTTGTTTCAGGTTATATTGGTGTTTTACTCTCACCACTTCATTTATGCTTGATTTTAACTAAGGAATATTTTAAAGCTGATCTTTTTGGCGTTTACAAAAAAATCGTACCTGCGACGGTTATTCTATTTTTCTCAGCATTGATTGAATTTGTTTTTTTGCGATATTATAGTTAAACTTTATTGAAAGGAGGCTTAATTAGATGGGAGAAATAATTGACATATTAGCCAGAGAGGTGCTCGATTCAAGAGGTAATCCAACAGTGCAGGTTGAGGTTTTACTTGATTCAGGTGCAATAGGTATAGCCACAGTTCCTTCAGGTGCATCAACTGGCACAAGAGAGGCTCTTGAGTTAAGAGATGGCGACAAGAAAAGATTCATGGGGAAGGGTGTTTTAAAGGCAGTTAAAAATATAATTAATGAAATTGCTCCTAACATTATAGGAATGGAATCAACCTATCAGGAAGAGATAGATAAAGTAATGATTGATCTCGATGGAACAGAAAATAAAAGCAAATTAGGTGCTAATGCTATTTTGGCCGTATCAATGGCTGTATGTAAAGCATCAGCTGAAGAAACTGGACTTCCTCTATATAGGTATATTGGTGGAACTCATGCAAAGGTTCTTCCCGTTCCAATGCTAAATATTATAAATGGTGGAGTTCATGCAGATAATAACCTTGACTTGCAGGAATTCATGATAGTGCCAACAGGCTTTAGTCGATTTTCAGAGGCTTTAAGATCTGCTGTTGAGGTTTTTCATACATTAAAGGGAATCCTCAAAAAAAGAGGGCTTAATACTTCAGTTGGAGATGAAGGAGGCTTTGCTCCTCTATTAGAGAACAACGAAGAAGCAATTAAATTAATTATTGATTCTATAAAGAAAGCAGGATATGAGGCTGGTAAAGATATTTATATTGCTTTGGATGCCGCTGCCTCTGAATTTTATAAAGATGGGGTTTATTTGGTCGATGGGAAAAAGCTAAATTCTGAACAGATGATTGATTTTTATGAGAAGTTGGTTGATAATTATCCTATTATTTCCATTGAAGATGGAATGAGTGAGGCTGACTGGGATGGTTGGGAATTAATTACGAAAAGACTCGGTGGAAAGATTCAACTTGTTGCCGATGATCTTGTGGTTACAAATCCAGCGATTATCAGCGAGGCAATAAATCGTTCAATTGCTAATTCTATATTGATAAAACTCAATCAGATCGGAACTGTTTCAGAAACGCTTGAGGCTATAGAACTTGCTAAAAATAATAAATATACAGCAGTTATATCTCATCGTTCTGGAGAAACAGAAGATACGATTATAGCAGACCTTGCAGTAGCGTGTAACACGGGATTTATTAAAACCGGCTCTCTTTGTCGAGGGGAGAGAATTGCTAAATATAATAGGCTTCTTCAAATTGAAGAGGAACTTGATAATACAGCGGTTTATAGAGGTATTTCAGCCTTTTACAATCTTGGACTTAAATGAGAAGAAATATTCTTAAAGAACAACTTCGTAAAGAAAAGAGGAGGAGAAACATTATCTTTCTTCTCCTCTCGATTTTAGTTTTTTCCTTCCTTTTTTATTCCTTCTTTTTTGGAGAAATGGGATATATAAAATATAGGCAATTAAAAAATAACGAACAAAAACTTGTTAAAGAAATTAATGAAATCTATTCGGAAAACAAAGCCCTTAGAGGTGAAATTGAGCTACTTAAAAAGGATCCAGCCTATTTAGAAAAATATGCTAGAGAAAAGTTTGGGCTTGTAAAGCCTGGAGAAATGGTCTTTCAGTTTAAAGATGAGGAAAGATGAGTGTTTATTTAGCAATTCTCTGGCACATGCATCAACCCTACTACTTTGATCCTTTAAAAAACAAATTCGTTCTTCCGTGGGTTAGACTACATGCTACTAAAGATTATCTTGATATGCTTCTTATTTTAAAGAATTTTCCTGAAATAAAAGTAACTTTTAATGTGGTTCCATCTCTCTTAAAGCAAATCGAAGAATATGAAAAGGGAGGGAGAGATATTTTTTTTGAATATTCACTTATAGAAGCAGAAGAATTAAGTTTAGATCAAAAAATTTTCATACTTAATAATTTCTTTTTTGCAAACTGGGATAAGATGGTTCGACAGTTTCCTCGGTATGCTGAATTACTTGAAAAAAGAGGGAAGAAGTATGCAGATATAGAAAAAATATCTAAAAAATTCACTGCCCAAGAGATTAGAGATCTTCAGGTTTTATTTAACTTGGTATGGATAGACCCTTTACATAGAAAAAATGATCCTTTTTTAAAAGAGCTTGAAAAAAAAGGAAAATATTTTACTGAAGATGAAAAAAAGCTTCTTCTCGATAAACAAATAGAAATTATGAAAAGAATTATTCCTACCTATCGAGAAATGGCGATTTCTGGACAAATAGAGCTTTCTGTGACTCCTTTTTATCATCCCATTCTGCCTTTGATTTATAACTCTACAACAGCAAGAGAATGTATGCCATGGGCTGTGCTTCCTGAAAATAACTTTTATGCGCCAGAGGATGCTGAGTGGCATGTTGAAAATGCTTTAAATTATTTTAAAGAAAAGTTTGGTTTCACCCCAATTGGTATGTGGCCGGCAGAAGGCTCTGTTAGCGAAAATGTTTTAAGACTAATTGGTAGGTATGGCTTAAAGTGGGTTGCAACTGATGAGGAAATATTGAGCAAATCCCTTGGAATCAGAATGAGGCAGGGAGATAATCTTTTGCATCCTGAATTGCTATATAAACCATATAATTTTGAAGGTTTAAATATTTTCTTTAGAGACAGAATTCTCTCTGATCTCATCGGATTTGTCTATTCAGGATGGCAAACGGAAAAAGCAGTGTTTGATTTTATAAATCGGATTAAGAAGGCTCCAAATGAATCAATAGTTTCAGTAATACTTGATGGTGAAAATGCTTGGGAGTATTATCAAAATGATGGTTTCGATTTTTTAAGTTCTCTCTATGATACATTGAAAAGAGATAAAGAGATTAAAACAGTAACTTTCTCTGATTATCTTGAAATGAAGGCAGAAAAAGGGTATTTAAAGAAAATATTTCCTGGTTCTTGGATAAATGCAAATTTTTCAATATGGATTGGCCATGAAGAGGATAATCTCTCGTGGGATTATCTCTACAAGGTAAGGCAAGATTTGTTAAATTTTACAAAAGCAAATCCCCATTTAAATTTATCTCATGTGTGGGAGCATATTTATATCGCAGAGGGAAGTGATTGGAATTGGTGGTATGGCGATGAACACTATACAGAAACAAAAGATGTGTTCGATGAAATATACAGGCATCACTTGATTAGTGTTTATCAAAAAATTGGAAAAGAGCCACCAAATTTTTTATATGTACCTATAAGTAAAATGATGAGAGAAATTAAACCTGAAGTGGAACCAAAAGGCTTTATCTATCCTAAGATTGATGGAAGAATAACAGGGTATTTCGAATGGCTTGAGGCTGGAAAGTTTAATATCAAAAGAATGGGTGGAAGCATGCATCGTTCGGAAAGTATTTTTAGTTATCTTTACTACGGATTTAATAGAGAAAGTCTTTTTCTTAGGTTAGACCCTTGGGAACAAATGAATGAGTTCGAAGAATTAAAGGAATTAAAGATATGTATTTATATTCTCGAACCCCAAAAATATAAAGTCATATCCGATAATTTAAAAGATCAAAAGGCTATTTTGTTTTCTCAAAAAGATGAAAAATGGGTATTAGAAGAAGAAATCTCCACATTTGCCTTTGACAACATTCTTGAGATAGAGTTACCTTTTGAGATGATAAAGGTGGGAGAAGCTATGGATATTTCATTTTTTATTGAAATTTGGAAAGGAGATTTATTAATCGATCGTTTCCCTCATACGGGATTCATCAGAGTACATGTTCCTCATCATGATTTTGACAAACTGATGTGGCTTTGATAAAAGGAAGATTCCTCACTTAGCTTCCATTTTGTTTTCTCTGAGAAGACTAAATGCTCTATTAATAAGAGACTCGTAATCATCAAGCTCATTACATTCAACAGCAACAGCACGAATACTCAAAGAAAAGGCTTTCTCAAAGAGTGTTCGTTCGATTTTTTTCTTTACTCTCTCAAGTGCCTTCAATGAATCGTCATAGATAGTATTTGATAAAACAATAATAAATTTATCTTCTTCATATCGAACAACCCAATCAACATTTCTAAAGGTTTCTAATAAATTCTTTGCAAAAGATTTTAAAACTCTATCTCCTGCAGTTCTACCATAATTGATATTTACTGATTTAAAGTCATCTATGTCTATTAGTAAAAGAGATAAAGGAATTTTATATCTTTTAAATTTTTCAATCTCTTTTGGTAAATGTTCTTCTAAATAGACTCTGTTATACACATCGGTAAGTAAGTCTTTATGTAAATATTTTGATGTAGATTCTTTAAGTTTTGTTTGAAGTTCTGAAATTTTTTGTTTTAATTCATTTATCTCTCTATTTGTTTCGATTATTTTTTTTGAAAATTCCTCTGCCTTAAAGAATTTCTTCCCGAGTATAAAGCAAAAATGGTTATTGATTTTAAAAGCTGACCCACTAAAACAAAGGTCTATCTTGTTTTTGAAATCGCGAAGATAAATTGAAACATCTATGGGCTCGTCACTTGAAGGTGTTGGTAAAACTTTAATATAATTAGGAACAAAATCTTTAAGACTTTTTCCAACTGGATTTTCAGAGTAATTGGTTAAAGAAAAAAAACCATTGTTTACATATTTTATTTCTAAAGTTATGTCTGTGAGTATCAAGACAATCCTCTCATTTTGATATAGAGCCTTTTTGAAGATATCTGGTTTCTCTCTAATTAGAGAACCTAAGATGTCAGTATCTAATTTTTCAACTGAACTAGTTTCTTCCTTTTTGAAAAGATTTTTAAACATTCTTTATCTCCTAAAAAGATGCTATTCGATGAACATATTTTAAGTTTTCAGGTAGTAAAATATCCTCTTTTAAATCAGGACCAGAGATAAAAAGCTTACAGTTTCTCAATATACTCTCATTTTTAAATAAATGGGCCATTTTTATTATTTTTGAGAGATTAAAAATATCTGAATTGATAATATAAATGTTTTCTATCGAGTTTTTAAGAGTAAATTGAAAAATATCGTCAAATGGTAAAAAGGTGGCTCTATGCTCTATCGAATTTATATAACTCACAAGAAGATTTGCCTCTATATAGCTATAATGATTAAAGAAGCATTCAAGAGGTTCAAATTGAGGCGGAGAGGTAATTATAGACGTTATTTGTTCTGCTGATAAAGGTTTATCATTACAGGATTTAGCTAAACTATAAAGAGCGCTGATACAGTTTACAGCTTCAAGTTCATCAAAAAGTCCTTTTATAAAAAAATGTTTTGTCTTTTCCAGAGAGGGCAAAAATAGTTCCGAGAAAACATTCTTATCATTAGACTTTTTTGGCAATGCATTCTCTAAATTTTCTTCATGACAGGCTAATTTTCTAATAAGAGACAAATAATCTTCATTGTTTTCTGAAGTATAAAAAGACTTATAAAGCTCATCGGATTCAAGAAGGTTATCGAAATTTAAAGAAAAAAAGTCATAGAGGGAGATTAGTTCTTTAGACAATGGATACTGCACTAACAAGGATTTAATCGAATTTGACCATGCAAGTATTTCTAACTTAAAGAATTGCTTTGGAATTCCCATGTTAAAATGTATCCTATACAATAAGGCTAATTTTTTCATCAACGAATTAAATGAACCAATTTCAATTCCATGCTCAAAAAGAATAGAATGCTTTTTTACAAAAGACTCTATTAGCTCAAAAGGATGATAGTTTATCATTCTGTTAATATCCTTGTAGGATAGAAGTTCTGCCAATACAGTATTTATAAGCCTTTCTTTAAATCTTTTATACAACTCTATATTTTCGTAAGATTTTAGGATAATTTTATTCATATTGAAAATTTTTTCTCTAAGATTTAACAAGTTTAAAAATTAATCACCTAACTGAGGAGAAAACCATTTTTTTGAGGCTCCACATAGAGGACAAACCCAATCTTCATTTAGTTCTTCAAAAGGTATTCCCGGAGGGATTTTACCCTTTTTATCTCCTTTTTCAGGATCATAAATATAACCACATCTTCCACATACGTATTTTGTTTTATCTTTTTCTTTCGCTTCCATTTAATACCTCACTTTGTTTTTATATATTTTATCAAAAAAATTCCTAAGTTAAAAATATGTTTATCCATTTTCTCATAAATTCTCCAAGAACTCTGTCATGTATGTTCTGAATCTGAGCGGTAGTCTATTTTTTTGGGCTTTGGGGTTTATTCTATTCTTTATGGCTATGTTCTTAAAGAACTGTCTCCATAGATTAGATATTTCTCTATCTGTTTTTAAATTTAGATTTAATTCACCTTCAACTTTAAATATTTCCCAATTTCTGTCATTTTTTGAGAGAATGAGCCTTCTTTTTTTGTCATAGATGCACCAATATTCGTTGGGGAATCTCTTTACGAAATGTTTAGCAATTAATGGCAGTATGTTGTTTCTTGGCTCTATTATGGCCAGTAAATGATCTTTCTCTACTTTCTGAAATCTAACAGAGCCCAAATATTTGTGTCTTTCGTTGAAGAGATTTTTTAAAGCTTTATTTAATCTGAGAACATCATCATCTAAGATGTTTTCTATAAGAGATTTTTCTTTCAAAATTTTTATTATGACTCTATAAAGAGTTATCTCTAAATTCATTTCATCACAAAGAAGAGCTAACATAAGCTTTGATAAATGTTCCTCAGGTATTTGGCTTCTTAAATATGAAAATGTTTCTTGAGCTTTACTGTGAGAGGTTTCTATCTCCACATAGGTGTTAAAAATAGATAGGACGTTAAAAGAGTTTGATTTGATAATACCATCAAAGTAAAGATTTTCAAAAATACTAAAATTAACAATGCATAAAAAGCCCTCAAAAGAGCCATCATAGACCGCTATTTTCATCGGCTTAAAAGGCTTAGCTGCTTAGGTTTTGATAGCGCTATTGTTTCCGTTTCATTATCTCTAATAGTAGTTAGCACTTTTCCTTTTATTGTGATAAAAGCCTTAGCCCGTTTAATAGATATGCCAAGTTTAGAAAGTCCTCTTTCATCTAATGTTCCATATTTTCTTGCTGATATTATCTTCATGGCTGATTTTAGACCAATGCCAGGCACTCTTATTAACTCCTCATAGGATGCACGCATTATATCTACAGGGAAGAATTGAGGATTTTTTAATGCCCAACTCATCTTGGGATCCATGTCTTCGGGTAAATTTTCATTTTCCTCAAAGAGCTCCTCTGAAGAGAATCTATAGAATCTTATTAGCCAGTCTGCCTGATAGAGTCTGTGCTCCCTAAGAATTGGGGGGTTTTCAATCTGAGGCAGCACTCCGTCATTGTTTACCGGGATATATGCAGAGTAATAGACTCTTTTAATTAATTTTCTGCTATATAACTTTTCAGCAAGTTTAATGATACTTTTATCACTCTCCGGCGAAGCTCCTATTATTAGCTGAGTTGATGTGCTTACAGGTTTTTCTCTTTCCATCTTATAGTTATATGCTTCTATCAGAGAGTTGTTAATCTCTGCTTGTTTTTTGTCAGGAGCAAGCAGCATAAGGCTTCTTTCTGATGGCAATTCGATGTTACAGCTTACTCTATCCGCAAGTTCTATGGCTTTTCTAATTAATCTAGCTGCGGCTCCAGGAATGATTTTAAGATGAATGTATCCTCCAAAAAGATACTTTTTTCTTAAAATTGAGGCAGATTCGATCATTAGCTCCATTGTATAGTCAGGACTTCGAAAGATACCTGAGCTTAAAAATAGACCTTCTATGTAGTTCCTACGATAGAATTCATAGGTGAGGTAGGCTATCTCTTTAGGTTCAAAAATTGCTCTGCGGATGTCGTTTGATCTTCGATTATAGCAGTACTTGCAGTCATATTTGCAATAATTTGTAAGTAGGATTTTTAAAAGGGATACACATCTGCCATCTGCAGACCAGCTGTGGCAAATACCTCCTAAACTACCGTGTCCAATGCCACCTTTTGGAGTTTCACGACGGCTACCGCTACTGCTACAGGAATTGTCGTATTTTGCTGCATCTGCAAGGATTGCTATTTTTTTCTCAAGTTCCATCTCTCTCTAAATTCCTTTGCTATCCTTAAAAAATTAAGCCTACTTCTTTCCAGCTCTACTATTTTAGCATGTTTTTCATTGACATATTTTGATACATAATTTCCCTTTGGATCAAACTTTTTAAGCTGTAATTCCGGATTAAAAATTCTGAAATAGGGTGCTGCATCAAGACCGCATCCCGCAATCCACTGCCAGTTGCCAACATTAGCTGCAAGATCAGCATCAACAAGATTTTCATAAAAAAATCTTTCCCCAAGTCTCCAATCAAGTAGTAAATTCTTTGTAAGAAAGCTTGCAACAACCATTCTAACTCTGTTATGAATCCACCCTTCCTGCATTAGCTGAGTCATGCCAGCATCCACAAGGTCAAAGCCTGTTTCTCCCTTTTTCCATTTCTCAAAAAGCTCTAAATTTCTTTCCCAAGGGAAATCTATCCACTCCTTTCTAAATTCCCTTTCAATAACAAAGGGATGTAGAGACAACCAAACCCTGAAAAACTCTGCCCATGCAAGCTCTCTTAGGAAGGGTTCTGACTGGGGGTGCTCCTTTACCATTTTATATATTTGTCTTATGGATACCACACCAATTCTAAGATATGGAGAAAGCTTTGAAGTTCCATCAACTGCTGGCAAGTCTCGGTTGATATGATAGCTGGATAGATTTTTTTTAAGAAAATCAGAAAAACTCATCAGCACGCTTTTTTCATCTTTAAACCAAAGCTTAATTATATTTTGCCGTTTGTTATAAGAAGGCAGAGGTTCATCTTGGTGTTCTATCTTTGGAGTTTTTAGAAAAATCGGAGGATCAATGGTCTTAATCCTATCGGATTCCATAGATGGTTTAAAAACTCTTGTGTAAAAATCGTTAAATCTATGACGAAAGCTTCCCTTTTCGGGCTTTATTAGAAAGTTCCAAAGGGATATAAATTTTACGAAGTTTCTTTTACATATATTCTCTATTAGATGTCCTCTCTTTAATGTATTTGGTTCTCCATCAAAGGAGTATCTAACTGCATCTGCTTTTGACTTAAGAAGAAAGGACTCAAAATCATCTAACTTGACAATATATAAGTGAGAATTTTTTTCTTCAAGTTTTCTCTTAAAATCGAGCACATATTCAAAAAAAAGACTTTTAAGATTACTTCCATGTTCCTCTTGATTGAATGGGTCTAATATAAAAACAGGAATTATCTCGTGTTCTTTCCATCCTTCAAAGAAAGGATTATCATTAAGTCTAAAATCTCTTCCTATTACTGAAATAATCCTTTTGCTTGTTTGCATTGTTACAGACTGGATTTTTTGATTAGGCATACTATTCGATACTGTTTCTGATACCGTATTATTTAACATGTCTTTTGATTTTTTTGCGACTTACATTTGAGATTGGTTCCGACTATGATTATTATACTTAAATTTATCTGTTTTGGCAATCTAACGCCTTTCTTCAAAAATAATCTCTTCGAAAAAAGATTGTTTCCTCACAATTGACAAAAAAGACAATCATCTTGTAAATCTTCCGATCCAAAATCTAAATTCATCTTTTCGGAGGTTATGAAGATGGTTGTCATCAACCTTAAAGACTTTAAGCCTTTTAGAATCATCTGAGGACATACCTTTGAATTTCCGTTTCCACTTGTTGAAGATATCTCTCTCGAGATAAAACTCTCGACTAATCTCATTTTTGGAATTATCTGGAAGCCTATCTCAAGAGAGTATCTGCATGATTCTTTAAAATTGAACTTTGTTTTATAGCTTTCATCTCCGATTGAGATTAATTCGTATTTATGTTGTTGTGAAAAACTGGGAGCAGATCACAAGCACAAGAATAGACCAGTTCGTCTATAAGATTAGTTTTGAATGCTGCTACTGTGCTGTCTTTCCTCTTTTGCTGTGCTTATTAATTGTTTGATAAGGTTAATAATATTTTCGACTTTTAAGCACGTATTTAGCATTTCATCAAGATCACCATTGCTGAAAAGACTTATTGTAGTCTCTTCGTAGAAGGATAAGTTATTGGAGTATCAGAATGAGTGATTTTTGAGTAGAGAGCTAAAGAACTGGGAGTATTATTTTCAGAGATATCTTGAGGAGAAATCTTGCATAGGAGAGAATGTTAACAGTGAGGTTATCTTATGATCAGACACAATTATTTGATACTATGTTTTTAATGTTGACATATAAAAATATAAAATATATAATTAAATAAAAATTATTTTAAGAGAGGTGTAAAGATGTCAACTGATGCGCAACAAAAGGAAAGAGGAAGTCCTACAATGAAGGATTTTAAAAAGGGTAAGTCAATATACGAATGGTGGCCAAACCTATTAAGGCTTAATATTCTGAGTCAGCACTCAAATAAAACAAATCCAATGGGTGAGGATTTTAACTATCGAGAAGAGTTTAAAAAGCTTGACTACTGGGCCTTAAAGAGAGACCTTCAGGAGCTTATGACAAAATCAGAGGATTGGTGGCCTGCTGACTATGGTCACTACGGAGGTCTTTTTATTCGTCTGGCCTGGCATAGTGCAGGTAGTTACCGATCCCTTGACGGTAGAGGGGGAGCAAACACAGGTGCTATGCGTTTTCCACCCCGCAGCAGCTGGCCCGATAATGTTAGTCTCGATAAAGCGAGAAGACTTCTATGGCCAATAAAGAAGAAGTATGGAAAGAGAATCTCTTGGGCTGATTTGATGATACTTGCTGGAAATGTGGCTATGGAATCAATGGGGTTTAAAACTTTTGGATTCAGTGGAGGAAGGGAAGACATATGGGAGCCTCCAGAGGATGTATATTGGGGTCGTGAAGAGATAATGCTTGGTGGAGAGGAAAGATATAAAGAAAAAGAACTCGAACATCCCCTTGCAGCTGTACAGATGGGATTAATCTATGTCAATCCAGAAGGACCTTTTGGCAATCCAGATCCTCTTGCATCTGCCAAGGATATCCGTGAAATATTCAGAAGGATGGGAATGAACGACTATGAAACCGTTGCACTAATAGCTGGAGGACATACCTTTGGAAAATGTCATGGTGCCTGCCCAGCTTCTTATGTGGGACCTGAACCAGAGGCAGCACCCATTGAAGAACAAGGTTTAGGATGGAAGAACACCTATGGAACAGGAAAGGGTGCTGATACTTATACAAGCGGACTTGAAGGAGCATGGACTCCTACACCAATAAGCTGGGACATGTCCTATCTTGAAACCCTATTTAAATATGAGTGGGAGCTTACAAAGAGTCCTGCTGGAGCATATCAGTGGAAGCCAAAAGGTGGAGCAGGTGAAGGAGCTGTTCCTGATGCCCATGATCCAAACAAGCATCATGCTCCCATAATGCTTACTACTGACCTTGCTTTAAGGATGGATCCCATATATGAGAAGATCTGCCGTCATTTTCTTGAAAATCCCGAGGAGTTTGCAGATGCCTTTGCAAAGGCATGGTTTAAGCTCACCCATCGTGATATGGGACCAAAAAGCCGATATATTGGACCAGAGGTTCCTGATGAGGAGTTCCTTTGGCAGGATCCCATCCCACCAAGGGATTTTGAGTTGATTGATGTTAATGATATAAGGGAATTAAAGAAAATAATACTTGCCTCTGGACTTACTATATCAGAGCTGGTCTATACTGCCTGGAGTTCTGCCTCCACGTTCAGATGCTCGGATTTTCGCGGAGGTGCTAATGGAGGTCGTATTAGACTTGAGCCACAGAAGAGCTGGGAAGTTAACATGCCTGAGCAACTTTCAAGGGTTCTTTCTGTTCTTGAAAATATTCAAAGGGAGTTTAGTGAAAAAGCCTCAGGAGTTAAAAAGGTATCCATGGCAGACCTAATAGTTCTTGGAGGTTGTGCAGCAGTGGAAGAGGCAGCAAGAAGGGCTGGTTTTGAAATTGAGGTTCCCTTTACTCCTGGAAGGGTTGATGCCACTCAGGAGATGACAGATATAGAAAATTTTGCATGGCTCGAGCCCTATGCCGATGGATTCAGAAATTATGCAAAGGCAGGACTACCCTTTAGTCCCGAAGACCTTTTAGTTGATAAAGCTCACCTGCTCGCCCTTACAGTATCGGAGATGACAGTTTTAGTTGGTGGAATGAGGGTGTTGAATGCTAACCACGGTAAAACTCCATACGGTGTATTTACTCAAAAACCTGAAACTCTCACTAATGATTTTTTTGTAAATCTTCTTAACATGTCGGTGGAGTGGAAGAGAGCATCAGAGGATGGAATGTACTATGAGGGATATGACAGAAGAACCGGAGAACTTCGTTGGAGAGCAAGTCGTGTTGATCTTATCTTCGGACACAATGCACAATTGAGGGCAATTGTAGAGGTTTATGGAAGCGATGATGCCAAGGAGAAGTTTATCCGTGACTTTGTTTCAGCTTGGAACAAGGTCATGAATTTGGACAGATTTGACCTTTTAAGTTAAAGTTTGATTAGGTTGAGTGGCTTCCAGATTGGGAAGCCGCTTTTTTTCTCATTTGGATATATAGGCCTGGACACCGAAGGGATCTTTAAATTCTTGCTCGGGTTTTGCTATTAGCTTCTTTTGTCCTCGATTATTCTGATATTTAGGAAGTTCTTTTTTAATCTCCTCCTCCACATTAACAGGCAATGTTACACCTGCCTGCTGAAGGGCTGTTCTAAGAAGTGCTTCAGCTTTAGATGCAAAAGCAGAGGAGTCTGCAAGAATTCTCATGGCTTCAGTTGGATTGTGGAAACCAACAGAGTTTTCAGCTACTATAAAGATTAACCTGTAAATTGCTTCAAGATAAAAATCCTTAGCCTTTTCGTAGATTTTCTGATCAATCTTCTTACCCTCTTCAGCAGCTTTGTTGGCTATTTCAAAGAGCTTTGTTGTAACTGCCACCTGCCACCCAGCCCGATTAATTAGTGAAATGGTTCTATCTTGGATAGCAATTACTTGATTTTTTAGCCATTCAGGTGTCTGACTGTGACATTGCAAGCATGCCTTCATATCAGCCTTTAGCGGACTCATTATGTGATGCTGTGAGACTTTATATGAACCCTCCTACTAAGAATTTATGTTATAAAGCCTATATAAGCGGGTTTTACCCGTTAAAGTTGGACAGGCAGGAGAACTCACTTTCACCTGGATCAATGAACCCTTACGGGAGTCTGAACTCTCACTCCCATAGCCATCATAGGTTGATTGGGTCTTTGAATCCTTGTCATCATGGAGGATTGGCCTGGAGGCTTCCCCTGCCTTGTTTGAATACGTTTTTATGGAGGTTTTATTATGAGTAATCTGTTTGTCGGTATTGATGTCTCCAAAGATTCCTTCTCTGCCACAGCTCTTGATAGCAAAGGTAATGTCTGTTTTTCCATCTCTACTTCTATGGATAGAAATGGTTTTTCCGAACTGATGAAGGCTATCACTTCTAACTGTAAAGACCTCTCCAATGTCATCGCTGCTATGGAGTCCACAGGATGCTACCATATCAATCTCTTCTCTTACCTGTCTTCTAAAAATATTAACACCGCCATCATTAACCCCCTTCTGATCTCTAATTTTGCAAAGCTGTCTTTGCGTAAAACCAAAACAGATAGGAAAGACTCTCTCACTATTGCACGCTTTATCCTTGCCCACAGGGATTCCATTGAACAGTTCTCCATCTCTCAGGACACTAAAGACTTCAGAGATATTGCCAGAGAAAGAGAATCTATCTCCCACCTTATAGCTTCCACCAAAAACGAGATTAAACGGATTCTGCAAACTACTTTCCCTGAACTGGAATCCCTCTGTAATGTCTTTACTACTACGATGCTTCTTTTCCTTAAGGAATTCCCCTCTGCCCGCTTTATCAG
>Ga0209721_1000080_pt1 | contig 93005 bp, 97 predicted proteins | sample TshhotsprinmetaG_FD_184139 | JGI IMG/M metagenome (GOLD analysis project Ga0209721, IMG submission 184139) | Hot spring microbial communities from South Africa to study Microbial Dark Matter (Phase II) - Tshipise hot spring metaG (SPAdes)... | ecosystem: Environmental > Aquatic > Thermal springs...
ATCTGTTCTTTTAAACTTGAAATTAAGCAGAGTTTGTTTTATCATATCTTAAGCTCCTTGTGTATAATAGTTCACCCAATGGGTGATTTTGTTGTTTCCATATAAACTATTATACACAAAGGAGCCTCTCTATTTTAGTAGATTTCTATTTCTATTTTAGGGAAATACCATGCTTGAAAGGTATGATTGTCTCCAAAGGTGAGATAAACACTTCCGATTGGTAAAGATGAGATAATTGTTTTATTGACTATGTGGGGAATATAGTTTCTATTAAAGTTTTGGTCAATGAGCCTTTCAAATATGCCTAGACTGATTATAAAAATGGCAGAAATGGGTATCAAGATTTTTACAAGCTTCATTGAACTGCCATAAATGGGTTTCAATATAAATAAGAACCCAAATCCAGTAAATATCGCAAATAGTGCAAGCATGGGAAGAAAATACTGGTGGGCACCTATATACCATGCATCTGCATTCATAAGAGACTGGGAAAATACAAGTTTAGCAAGTAAAAACGAGTAAGTAACGAAACAGGAAAGCAGAAAAATAAAAAGCTTCTTTGAAAACCTAAAACAAAACCAGAGACCTAAAAGAAACAAAGGGAATGTATAGAGTGGAAAGTTATTATAAAGAATTATAGCTATATTCTTAAATGCATACCAGTAACCTTCTATACCTACTGTTAAATTTTTTGCAATCTCTGGGGATGAGCCTTTTTCATAGGTTTTTCTTAAAAAAACAAATAAAAAGCTCTCTAAATCAAAGACATTATTCATAGCAAATCCCTTTTGTCCTCGAATAAGCATGTGAAGATTTACTAAAAAGCCAGCGATGAAGAAAAGGAAACTTAAAGGCAGATTCCTCAATACATCCCTCCAATAAAAAAGAGAGAGTACAAGCAAAGGAAGGGCAATCATAAAACCTGTGTGATGATTGGAGAGGGTAAGACCAAGAATGAGGCTTATGATAAATTGATATTTCCTTTCATATCCATCAATTATGGTTTTTACTACATAGTAGATTACTATTAGTATCAAAAATAAATTGAGAGGATAAAACTTCATTACCACAGACTGCCCCCAGAATGAGTAGGATACAGCAAGTAAAGTTACTATAAAAAGACCACACCATTTGTCTTTTGTTATTTTTATAGAGACTAGATAAACTAAAAAAAGCGATAAAATGGAAAAAACTACAGAGGCAAGAACCATTCTGAATGAGAGATTCCCTATAGGAAGAAAGCTAAACAGTTTTAAAATTTCAACATAAAGGGGATACCCCGAGGGATGGGCAATACCAAGTGTCAGAGAGGAGACAACAAATTCTCCTGCATCTCCTGAGTTTAAAACTTTTGATGATGAAAGGAGGTAGAGAAAAGAAAACAGTAGAAGCAGAGGATATATCATTTTACCTCACACTTCGCACTGTAATTTTGAAAATCACTGACAAATGGACGAAAATTATTTTCAATAAATGTCATTTTATTTAGATAGTTTAACTTTTGTTGTAATTTAAAATAAATAAGAAAATCAACTATATTTAATATACTAATCATTTTTAAGATTTTCTTCTGAAATAATATTATATAAACTAAATCCATAAGAATTGTGAATTTTTTGTTAATGTTAATAAAAAGTATTATGCTGTCAAAATAATTGGGTCTGATAATAGGATAACCTCACTGTGAATATTCTCTCTTTAAAAACCGTCAACTCTCAATATGCAGTAATAAAATAATCTTTCCCTTCTCCTTATTGCTACCTTTTAGGTACTTCTTAAGTTGCCTATTAAAAGTTCTATCTCACCCCGCTATCATCCTCTTCCTCCTTGTAAATTCCTTACAAGAAAGGATTTTACCATTTGGGAGACATTTTATTTTAATCTAACCAATCTAATTTCGGAGACATTTTCTATAATCTAATGCGGCTTTTTTGGATTTTATTCGGTAGTTTTTGATATAATTTTTTTAGCCCCCTTAGCTCAGTAGGATAGAGCACAGGTTTCCTAAACCTGGTGTCGCAGGTTCGATCCCTGCAGGGGGCATTGAAAACAAGGAGAATTTATGAAAAGTTTAGGATTGGTTTTGGTTTTAATTTTTTCATTTGTTTGCATATCTTACGCAGTAGAAAAAAGATACAATATACCTATAGATGGTTCGCCTTTTGTAGGACCAGAGAAAGCACCCGTTACAATCGTTGAATTCATAGACTATCAATGACCTCATTGTGTTGAGGTCGGTCCGACCATTGAAAAATTGGTTAAGGATTTTGAAGGCAAGATAAAACTTGTGATTAAATTTTTCCCTTATAGATATAGGGATTATGCAAGAATTGCAGCAGAAGCAGCAGTTGAGGCATGGAAGCAGGGAAAGTTTGTTGAAATGCACGAATTGTTGATTAGTAAATCTCCTGCCTTAGATAGGGACTCACTTATAAAATATGCAAGTGAATTAAATCTCGATGTGGAGAGATTTATAAAGGCAATAGACAATCAGGAAGGTGCAGCAGTTATTGAAAGGGATCTTGCTTTAGTAAATGCGCTTGATCTTTATGTAACACCTGCTTTTTACATAAACGGGATCAAAGTGCTCGGTGTAAGAGATTATGAATATTTTCGGGAGATAATAATTAGAGAGTTAAATAATGTTGAGAAAAAGTAGTCTTCTAATTCCTCTTTTGATATTGCTCTTTATTTTTTTAATTTTCACGATTGATAATGCGTCTGCTTTTAAAAAGAAAAAACAGCTTGAGCCTCTTCCTGCTGTGGATTCTCCTAAGGAAAATCCAACTACACCCGAAAAAGTTGAGCTTGGTAAAAAGCTTTTTTTTGATAGAAGACTATCTGGGGATGGAACTACAAGTTGTGCAAGTTGTCATGATCCAGAGAAAGCTTTTACAGATGGAGCAGAGATATCGCTCAGTTATCCTACTACAAGGAATTTTAGAAATGCACCAACTCTTATAAATTCAGCCTTTGCAAAAAGTCTTTTCTGGGATGGAAGAGCAAAATCTCTTGAAGAACAGGCAGAGTTCCCAATAATGTCACCTTTTGAGATGAATCAGAATCTTGATTTTGTAGAAGAAGAAATTAGAATAGTGCCTGAATACAGGGATGCTTTTAAGAAAGTTTTTGGTGAGGATGTAAATATAAAATTGATTGCAAAAGCCATTGCTGCTTTTGAAAGAACCTTAGTATCAAAAAATGCTCCAATTGATAGATATCTAAAGGGAGATAAAACGGTTCTTTCAGATGAAGCCAAGCGAGGTCTTGAACTATTTACAGGTAAGGCAAAATGTATTGACTGTCACTATGGAGCCTACTTGAGTGACCATAAATTTCATGCTCTCATGGTGCCAGAGAATCCAAAGTATGCAAATGAGGATAAATTTATAGTTACTAGGCGATATGTAGCGAAGATAAACAAATATCCCGATTACGGGAATATAAAAGAAGACCTCGGAAGATATTTTAAGACAAAAAAGAAAGAAGATTACAAAGCTTTCAAAACACCTACACTGAGAGAAGTTGCAAAAACAGCACCATACATGCATAATGGTATATTTAAGAGCTTAGATGAGGCTATAGAGTTTTTTAACAAAGGAGGAGGTGAAGGCAATAAAGTGCTTAAACCCCTAAATTTAACAGAAGATGAAAAGAGGGCATTAAAGAGATTTCTTGTAGAGGCTCTCTCAGGTGAAGATTTAAATATAAAACCAACGCAGGTTCCTTAAATTAAACAGGAGGATTTATGAAAGTAGAAGAAGTAATAAGAGAAAAGCCGCATCTTAAAAGTCCCCTTGAGCTTTACGATAAAGTAAAAAATTTTGTTGAATTTTGTAAAAATGAAAAAGAGCGATTGAATTTAGATACTTCAACAGACCTTTTTGATGTAGTCCTGAGGAATTTTTCATCTTTATTTAGCATTCCATACGATTCCATATCTTTTTTGAAAGATGAGATTCTGCGCGCAGGCATTGATCCAGTTAAAATTCCCTCTTCTTTGCTTTTAATGGAAATTCAAACCGATGATTTGTCTAAAGAAGAGATAAGTCGAATGTTTTTTATTCTTAGCAAGCCTTTTTTTGTATTTCTTAGAAAAGATGGTGTGGAAGCTTCTTTTATGGAAACTGGTAAATGTCCTATTTGCGGTACCGATTCCTCTATTTCAATGATTACTGGTAATAACGAAAGAGTAATCATATGCCCTATGTGTGAGCATGGAGGCAGTTTTTATCGCATCGGTTGTCCTTACTGTTTTAATAGAAATCCTGATAGAATAGAGATGCTCCTTGATGATGAAGAGATTCGAATTGAGCATTGCCTTGAATGTAGTACCTATGTAAAAAGCTTTCGTGAGAATCACTTTTTTAAGTATAAAAATCCTTTTTTAATTGATATTGTTAGCCTTCCTCTTGATATAATTGCTCAAAAGAGGGGATTCATAAGGCGTTCACCAAATTATATAGGGCTGAGAATTATTGAGTAATGGCTGAGAAAAAGATATTTCATGAATTACTATCTCTTTCTTTAGCAAAGAGTAAACTTGTTGAGGAATTTAAAGGTAGGGTTGAACTCCCTATTGAAAGCGAGTTGATTTCTACGAAGGGGGCTCTCGGAAGAGTGAGTGCAAAGGCTGTCTTTGCAAAACTCTCCTCTCCCTATTTTCATGCTGCTGCAATGGATGGTTACGCTGTAAAAGCAAAGGATACCTTTACTGCCACTGAAAGAGAACCTATTAGATTAAAAATAGGAGAGAATGCAGTTTGGATAGAAACAGGGGATCCTCTTCCAGAGGGATTTGATGCTGTTATTCCTGTGGAAGATGTAAACCTGAGAGATAGTCATATAGAGATTTATGCATCAGTGCCTCCATATAATGATGTAAGAGCAATAGGTGAGGATATTGTAGCTACAGAACTCATTATTCCTGAAAGTCACAGAATTAGAGCCGTTGATATAGGAGCAATGCTTGCAAGTGGAGTTTTAACTGTTGAGGTAAGAAAAAAGCCCATAATCGGAATTATTCCAACAGGTTCAGAATTAATCGATGCAGATACTCTAAAAGACAAGAATCCAGAACCCCCTCAATTAATTGAATATAATTCAGCTGTTTTAGGAGCATTGATCACAGAACATGGAGGAATTGCTAAAAATTATCCCATTGCTAAAGATGATGAACATTCCATAAAAGAAGTCATCTCAAAGGCTTTATCAGAGTGCCATATGATCATTATCAATGCTGGTTCAGGATATGGTAAAGAAGATTTTACCTATAAAGTATTAAGTGAACTTGGAGAAGTTATAATAAATGGTGTTGCCATAAAACCAGGAAAACCATTTATTGCTGGCTTCATAAATAATAAGCCTGTTTTAGGTATTCCAGGTTATCCTGTATCTTCCTTCCTATGCTTTAATCTTTTTGCAAAACCTTTAATAGAGCTTTTTCTCGGAGTTTCTCCATCACAAGAAGAAATATTAAGTGGTATTCTGTCACGACAGATTTCTTCGCCTATAGGTGTTGATGAATTTGTAAGGGTTAAAGTTGGAAAGGTTGGTGAAAAATACATAGTTACACCAATGGGTAGAGGCGCAGGTCTACTAATGTCCGTTGTAAGGTCAGATGGCTACATAGTTATTCCTCGAGGTTCCGAAGGGTTTTCTCAAGGCTCTATTGTTGAGGTTTATCTTTGGCGTAAAAAAGATGAAATTGACAACACCGTTGTATGTATTGGAAGTCATGACAACAGCCTTGATGTTTTATATAATTTCCTTAGAAAAAATTTCCCTCATGTAACTCTTTCTTCTGCACATGTAGGTTCAATGGGCGGGCTTGTGGCAATAAAAAAGGGTGAAGCCCATTTAGCAGGAACTCATCTTTTAGATGAACAAACAGGGCAGTACAATGTGCCTTTTATAAAAAGGTTAATGCCAGAAAAAAAATTGGTGTTGGTTAATCTTGTGTATAGAATACAGGGCTTTATTGTAAGAAAGGGTAATCCAAAGAAAATAGAAGGCTTTAAAGATTTAGTGCGAGATGATGTATTTTTCATTAATAGACAGGCTGGCTCTGGCACAAGGCTTCTTCTCGATAAACATTTAAGAGAATTAGGTTTAAATCCTGCTCAAATAAAGGGCTACGAAAAAGATGAATATACCCATATGGGAGTTGCATCAGCAGTACTTACAGGAAGAGCAGATGTGGGACTTGGAATCCTTGCCGCTGCGGAAGCACTTGGTCTTGACTTTATACCTTTAGCAGAAGAACGCTATGATCTTCTAATACCTATTGAATTTTTAGAATTGGAAATAATTAGAGCTCTACTAAAGGTAATACGAGAAGACGAGGCTTTCAGAGAAACAGTAAAAAATTTAGGCGGTTACAATATTCGTGATATGGGAAAAATTATTTACGAGCAGAATTAACTTTCTGCGTTTTTAACCTCTTCAATAGCTTTTTGAAGTTCCTCTTTGTCTATTCCTAATATTCTCTTTGCTCCAATAAACCTTTGAATGTAATAGGGCGCCTCTAAGCTATCAATTGTCACTTTTTTGGCTCTTGTTGAGGCATGAATGAACAGATTGTCTCCAAGATAAATACCAACATGAGATGGGAATTTCGCATAGGTTCTAAAAAACACAAGGTCACCTGGTTTAAGTTCGTCCTTTGATATAGGCATTCCAACTGTAAACTGTTCTCTTGCACTTCTCGGAAGATTTACACCTACCATTGAATAAACCTTTTTTACAAAGAAAGAGCAATCAAGACCTGTAAATTGATTTCCACCAAATTTGTATGGAAGATGAAGCATTTTTTTGGCAAAAAGCAATAACCTATCTGTTATACTCATCTGCGACAGATCCTCAGAACTTTTTATCTCATCAATTTCTTCCATTTTCATTTCAGGATCAACCTTTGCAGTGGCAAGCATTGGTACTTTTTCGTCTTCTCTGATTGAGATATTTTCAGTCTGTCTTACAGGAGCTTTTACAATTAATTTCTGACCTTTACTAATTTTATTACTGCTTAAATTGTTTAATCTCTTAAGTTCTTCAACTGACAGGTTGTATTTTTGAGCTATTCTGAACAAATTTTCACCTTTTTTAACAGTGTGATAAATAGTTTCAGAAGTGGAATTTTTATTTTTTGTTTCCTTTCCTTTAGCAACAGTTTTTGTGTTTTTCGTAGGAATTTCTAATTTCATTCCTACCTGCAAATTGTTATTCCTCAAATTATTTTCTTTCTTTATGTCGTTTACTGAAACATTGAATTTTTTTGCTATTCTCCATATATTATCACCTTTTTTTACTGTATATGTTTCAGCAAAGCTGATACAAGGTATAAAGAGGAAAATCAAAAACAAAATGTATAATTTCTTGATCATAATCCACCTCCCTAAGCAACATTGATTTTGTTAAATTGAGATAATTCTGGCAGTTCCTTTAAGCTTGAGATACCAAAAAGTTTTAAAAATTCTTTTGTTGTTCCATAAATAAAAGGCCTGCCAGGTATTTCTTTTTTTCCTACTATTTTTACAAGTTTTCTATCAATAAGAGTTTTCAGTGCATAGTCAGAATTTACTCCTCTTATTTTTTCTATTTCAGCCTTTGTTATAGGTTGTTTATAAGCTATAATTGCAAGCGTTTCAAGAGCCTGTTCTGATAATTTATTGTTCGTATTAAATTTTTTAAAAATTTTTATCCACTCACCACATTCAGGATTAGTGACCATTTGATAGGAATCTTCCATTTTGATTATTAACATCCCCCCATTTTTTACTCTATACTCCTCAATTAGTTCAAGAAGTATCTCCTTAAGATTATTTAGTGGGATATTAAAAAAAGTTTGGAAAATTTTTATTGATATTGGTTTTTCAGAGACAAATAAAAGAGCTTCAATGACTTTTTTTATTTGTTCCTTGCTATTGAACAGATTCATAGTCAACCCATTATACAGTATAGGATAGAAAAAAATCAATTTTTCTGACTGCTTCACCAAAAATCTAAATGAAATTGAATCGTTGCCTCAATTAGAAATCTAAACGAAATCTAATAAGCTCTATTGAATGAAAGTCTCATTCAAGGAGGCAGAAAAAAGGGTTAACGATGAAAGAAAGTCAGTAACGAGAGAAATTTCTAAAAGGTATCAGAAAGCAAAACAAAAAATACCGCCGTTTTTTGGAATGGTATAGAATGGTATAACCCGACTTCATCAATTTAGGGTATATTTTATTCAAAAAACTAAATATTTCAAAGACTCATATTTTCCTTTCCCACCTAATGTAGTCTAATGTCTTTACTCCTCTTAAAGCCAATTTCTCTCTTGCTTCGTTTACTAATATCAGAAATCTTTACCTGTAAAACTTAAATCAAAAGATGAATACTCTCTCCTTTGATTTCTGGTTTTAATCCATTGTATTCTACATATAATCTTTATGCTATGAGGGTATCACGATTAACAAAAGACATGGTTCTAATGAGATTGGTAAAGGATAGAGAGAGCTATGAGGGAGAGAATAAAGGCAGGATCTCTGACCCCCACATGTCACTGCGAGGCCACGAAGTGGCCGTGGCAGTCTCTTTCTGTCACTGCGAGGGGCTCGATGTTCCGAAGAGGTCTCTAAGTAAAGCCTACGAAAAGACAACGACGAGATCCCTTCGCTACGATCGCAATGACTCCTCCTCCACCGTCATTCCGAACGAAGTGAGGAATCTCATTTCGTCCAAGTAGGAGGAATGGCGAGATCCCTTCGCTTCGCTCGCAATGACAAAAAAAGAGAAGCCTCGCAATGACACCCTTCTTTCGCCACTGCGAGGCCACGAAGTGGCCGTGGCAGTCTCAAAGTCCCGTCAGTCACTGCGAGCCTCTCGATGAGGCGAAGCAGTCTCTAAGTAAGGCGAGAGGTTTGTAGATCCCTTCGTCGCTTGCGCTCCTCGCAATGACGGAAGGGAAAATCCTCGCAATTACTGAAGAGGGGTCAAAGGAGAGATTGCTTCGCTGACGCTCGCAATGACAGAAAAGAGGAGCTCGCAATGACAGAAAGGGGGAGAGGTTCTAATTGCAAGAATAGAGCGGAACGAAGAGAGATGATCAGATTCGCAAATGAGATAACAAGGGAGAAGGAAAATATAGACAGTCAGGAGGAAAATCGGATGGTTTAAAAATAGCTTAGGAAGGCATGTAGACTAATTTGTAGATGATAACTCATTGATTTACAGTGGTTTTTAAGTTCCTTGTGATGAAGTTGGGTATAAATACGAATTTTAATACTTATACACCCAAACATTGGAACAAAGTATTTGCATACTATGCCTAAATACCTCTATTGGCTTTTTACTGTCAAGACTGCTGTGAGGTCCGAAGAAAATCTACTGCCCAGACATGATCCTTAAACAAAGGCTCTGTAAGTGGGGAGCAGGTCATTTTTCTTCATTAAAATTTGTTATATAAGGGATGTGGGAGATTCCTCGAAGAGAGGCGTGAGCCCCTACGATCTGAGGCAGGGACGATGTGCACTTTGGTTGACCAGTAGTGATTTCGCTGTGAAGATTACGCAGTCATTACGAGGAGTTAGATTGATCTCTTCTGGCGGAATAAGGTACACTAAAAAATTTAATAGCAATCATAAAGGAAATATGGTATATTAAAAAACTGCTTAAATTTTTCTCGCAAAGGAGAGTCCAATGAGAAAAAAACTTATGCTTGGAACTTCTGCTATTGCTGAAGGAGCAATAGAAGCAGGTATATCCTATGCAGCATCTTATCCAGGAACACCTGCAACTCAAATACTCGAACATATAGCTCAACACTCTGATGTAAAAGCAGAGTGGTCTGTGAATGAAAAAGTAGCCTATGAGGTTGCATACGGAGTTTCTTTAACAGGCAGGAGAGTCCTTTGTTCAATGAAGCATGTAGGATTAAATGTGGCAGCTGATCCTTTTATGACATCAGCTTACTTGGGAATAAAAGGTGGCTTTGTATTAGCCATTGGAGATGATCCAGGAGCCTATTCTTCCCAGAATGAACAGGATAGCCGTTTTTATGCTCTATTTGCTAAAATTCCCTGTTTTGAGCCTTCTGATGCACAGGAAGCAAAGGATATGACATGTTTAGCCTTTGATGTTTCCGAAGAGTTAGAACTACCTGTAATGGTGCGGAGTATTACAAGGCTTCTTCACTGCTACAGTCCTGTTTCTCTCGGTGAAAGGAGAAGCGAGAAAGACCTTAAAATTGAAAAAAATCCTGAAACTATGATTGCTATTCCAAAGCATGTAATAAAACTCCATAAAAGACTTAATGAAAAACAAAAAAAGATTAATGAAGTCATAAAGAAATACAAATTAAATAAAATTTTTAAAGGTAATGGTAAAAGAGGCATTATTGCTTGCGGAATAACATTCCAGTATGCAATGGAGCTTGAAGAAAAATTACCAATCCTTAAGGTTTCAGCCTATCCAATAGATGAAGGTTTAATCAAGAGCTTTGTGAAAAATTTAGAAGAAGTAATAGTTCTTGAAGAAGGTTATCCTCTCGTTGAACAAATTACCAGAAAAATCCATCCAAATGTAAAAGGAAAACTATCTGGTGATTTACCCTTAGAGGGAGAACTGGGAGTAGATCCTATAATGAAAATGCTAAATAAAACAAAAGACATCTGTATTTCTGGTTCAAATGAATATTTACTTCCAAGACCTCCAGTTTTATGCCCTGGATGTCCCCATAGAGAATTTTATAAGTCTTTAAATGAAGCTAAGCCAAACTTTGTGACAGGAGATATAGGTTGTTACACCTTAGGAGTAAATCCTCCACTTAATGCTATTGACACCTGCCTTTGTATGGGGGCAAGCATTAGTAAAGCCTCCGGTATTGCCACGCAAGGAGTAAGTAGAGTGGCTGCTGTAATAGGAGATTCTACTTTTATTCACACAGGAATCCCAGCTCTTATCAATGCGGTATATAACAAGTCAAATATTCTTGTTTGCATCCTTGATAATTCTTCAGTGGCAATGACAGGGCATCAACCAACTCCTTCAATCGGTGTTACAGCAAAAGGAGATGAGACTAAAATCCTTAATCTTGAAGAACTTTGCAAGGCCTGTGGAGCTGACTCTGTTTCTGTTGTAGATCCATACGACAAAAAAGCTACCTTAGAAGTATTGAAAGAAGGATTAGATAAACCAGGCGTCAATGTAGTAATTGCAAAAAGAGCCTGTATATTAACAGCAAAAAAACTAAAGAGTTAAAACATCGTTCCAAGTAAGAAGTTTTATGTTTTTTTCCTGAAGCAAAGCTATGGTTTTATCAAGGTTTTCTGTCCGAAGAACCACTACGGCCTGTTCGCCTGATTTTTCAACAAAGGCATAGATATATTCAATGTTTACATTATTATCATAAAGATGCTTAAGAGCTTCAGCAAGACCTCCTGGTTTATCCTTTACTGCCATGGCAATAACATTTGTAAGTTTCACAGTAAATTCATTTTTTTCAAGGATTTCTTTCCCTTTTTCAGGGTCTGTTACTATCATTCTCAAAATTCCGAATTCAGAAGTATCAGCAATTGAAAGAGCTCTTATATTAATTTCTGCATCAGCAAGGGCTTTTAAAGCCTCATAAAGTCTTCCTCTTTTGTTTTCTAAGAAAATTGAAAGTTGTTTTATCTTCATTGTAATCCTCCCTATTCACTAAGGCTTCTTTTATCTATTATTCTTTTTGCCTTTCCTTCACTTCTTGGAAGGCTCTTAGGCTCAACAAGGGTAACCTTTACTCTAATTCCAGTGATTTCCTCAATCCTTCTTTCAAGCTTTTTCTTAAGATTTTCAAGATGTTTTATCTCATCGGAAAAAGTTTCTTTTGACATCTCAACCATGACTTCGATTTCGTCAAGATGCTGAGGTCTGGTAATGATTATTTGATAATGCGGCTCCACTCCCTGAACTTCCAGGATTGCTTTCTCAATTTGATATGGGAATATCATAACCCCTCTAACCTTTATCATGTCATCTGTTCGACCTCTAATTCTCTCTATTCTCAAAAAGGTTCTTCCGCATGGGCATTTGTCTCTTATTATAGAGGTTATATCCCGTGTCCTAAATCTTAACATGGGCATTCCTTCACGGGTAATGGTGGTAAGAACTAATTCGCCCCTTTTCCCATCGGGAAGAGGATCTCCTGTGTCAGGATCAATAACCTCTACCAAGAAATGATCCTCAAATACATGTAAGCCCTTTTTCTCAGTGCATTCATGAGCAACACCTGGACCAATAATTTCTGTAAGGCCATAGATGTTAAAAGCGCTTAGATTAAATCTCCTTTCAATTTCTGTTCTCATCGCTTCAGTCCACATCTCTGCACCAAAGCAACCTGCTTTAAGTTTAAGAGTTGTTGGTTCTATTCCCATCTCTTGGGCTACTTCTGCCATGTAGAGAGCATAAGAGGGCGTGCAGGTTAATATGGTTGTTCCAAAATCTCTCATAATTTCAATCTGTCTGCGAGTATTTCCTGCCGATGCTGGCACAATCATTGCACCTATTTTACGAGCTCCATAATGGACTCCAAAACCACCTGTAAATAATCCATAGCCATAGGCTACCTGAACAATATCACTTTTTGTGGCACCTGCCATTGTTAGACATCGAGCCATTACTTCGCCCCAGATTTCTATATCCTGCAATGTATAACCAGCCACAACAGGTTTACCCGTTGTTCCACTTGACATGTGAATTTCTACAATCTCATTTAAAGGTACCGCAAACATTCCAAAGGGGTATACTTCTCTTAAATCGGCTTTACTCGTAAAGGGAATATGTATTATGTCGTTTAGAGTTTTAATGTCATCAGGAGTAACTCCTATTTCATCAAATTTTCTTCGATAGTATGGAACCTTTTCGTAAGCTTTTTTTACTGTGTCCTTCAATCTCTGAAGTTGTATTTCTCTGAGTTTTTCTAATGGTAGACACTCTAATTCTTCGTTCCAATACATAATCTACCTCACTGAATTTCTTCTGGATTTAAAAATTTTAGAGGCTCACCACTAAGGGCTTCCATAGCTTTACTTGTATCATCTACTTCTACAATCAAATAAGCTCTCTTTCTTGTCTCTGCTACATATACGGAAGCGCTTTCTATATTAATTCCTTTTGAGGATAAAATTTTCACTACTTCGTAAAGTCCTCCTGGCTGGTCCTTCATTTCTATTCCAATAGCTTCGTTTAAAGAAACTGTAAACCCCTTTTCTTTAAGTAAATCATAGGCCTCCTTACATTTATTTACCATAAACTTTATTACTCCAAATCCATTAGTGCTTGTGATAGAAAAAGCAAGAATATTTATATTAGCTTCTGTAAGCACTTTAGTTACTCTCTCCAATCGTCCTGGTTTATTCTCTGCAAAAACTGATATTATGTAAACCTTACTCATAAAAAAACCTCCTGATATGGCTTAAATTGTTCTGTTATCAATCACTCTTTTTGCTTTTCCTTCACTGACTGGTAAAGTTCCTGGCTCAAGTAATTCAACTTTTGGTTTAACCAGTGTGGCTGAGCGAATTTTTTCAATTATTTCTTCTTTCATTTTTATGAGCCTATCAATTTTTCCATCAAAAATTTCTTTATCAATTTCAACTTTGACAGTCATATCATCATAGGAATCAAGCACTATCTGATAATTCTGGGCAACTCCTTTTATGCTCATCAGTACCTGCTCTATTTGTTGTGGGAATATGTTTACTCCTTTGACGATAAACATATCATCAGACCTTCCCAATATTCTTGTTATTCTTCTATGAGTTCGGCCGCATTTGCAGGGTTCAGCGATAATTCTTGTTAAATCTCTTGTTCTATATCTTATGAGAGGCATTGCTTCTCTGTTCAAGGTGGTGAGGACAAGCTCTCCGATTTCTCCCTCAGGCACAGGCTCACCTGTCTCTGGATTAACAACCTCCATCAGGAAATTATCTTCCCAAATGTGGAGTCCCTGCTTGTATTTACACTCAAAACCAACGCCAGGACCATTCATTTCTGTAAGTCCATAGCAGTTATAAATATCTATTCCTAACATGTCTTCAATTTTTCTTCTCGTTTCCTCTGAATAAGGCTCTGCTCCCAAATAGGCCCTTTTTAGCTTGAGGTCTTTGCGAGGATTAATTCCTTTGTCTTGCATAACTGAAGCAACATAAAGAGCATAACTTGGAGTAATGTGTAACATTGTTGTACCAAAATCACGCATTAGATTAATCTGTCTTTCTGTGTTTCCTGGACCAGCAGGAATAACAAGAATTCCAACTTTTTCAGCTCCGTAATGCATCACAAATGCTCCAGTAAAAAGTCCGTAGGTCATACTATTTTGAAGAATATCTCCTCTTTCAGCTCCTGTCATAACTAAGCATCGGGCAATAAGCTGAGCAGAATTATTAATATCCCTCTTTGAAAAAAAGATGGCCTTTGGTTTTCCAGTTGTTCCACTGGAAGTGTGTAGTCTGATAAGTTTTTCAATGGGGAGAGTTACAAGTCCAAAAGGATAGTCAACATAGAGGTCCTCTTTCGTTGTGAATGGAAGTTTATTGATATCTTCTAAATGCTTTATATCGTTAGGCTTTATGTTTAATTGCTTAAATTTGGCTTTATAGTGAGGGACTTTTTGATAAACTCGACGGATTGTCTTTTTTAATCTTTCAAGCTGAAGTTCTCTTAACTTTTTTCGTTGTAAAGTTTCTGCTTCTCTGTCCCAAAATCTCATTTTCCTTTGCTAACCTCCTGCCTTCTTGAAATGCTTTTATATTTAAATCTACTGTTTTTGATGGAACAGAATCTCTGATGACTTCTAACCACTTGTCTTCTTTAAATTTTAAAAGAGTAGATAAAAAGCCAAGCACAACAGAATTAGCAGTTTTGACATTTCCTAATTCCTTTGCTATTTTTTCTGCATCCAAGGAAATCACCTGATAGCCCTTTTCAATAAGAAATTTTTCAATATTTTCAGGATAATCCTTATCTTCTGACATGGCAGGAGTTATCTTTTTCCTATTTAAAATTATTGTTCCTGAAGGCTTTAAGAAACACAGATATCTTATAGCCTCCATCTCTTCTAAGGCAACTAAAATTTCTGCCTTTCCAGTTGGAATTGCAGGAGAGTAAACCTTTTTACCAAATCTGATATGCCCTATGACACTTCCACCCCTCTGCGCCATTCCGTGAATTTCACTTTCTTTAACATCAAGACCGCTTTCAGAGGCCACATGAGCAATTATTCTACTTGCAAGAACTATTCCCTGCCCACCTGTACCAGCAATTATAATATTTGTTGTTGACATCTGAAAATTTTAACACAGCAAAAATTTAATTTGCAATAGATTTTTAGGATTTTATCAAAAACCTGTTACCTCATATAAATTTCTAAACAAAAGCATAACATGAACTACCTTGCTGAATTGATATGAGGCGTAGTTTCTGTTATACCCTGTCAAAGCTGTAAACTCATTAAGCATTAGTCCTTTTTCTTTTTTGGTTGATTTCTGATATCTTTTAGAAATTTCTCTCGTTACTGACTTTCTTTCATCGTTAACCCTACTTTCTACCTCCTTGAATGGGACTTTCATTCAATAGAAGTTTTTAGATTTCGTTTAGATTTTTGATGAGGCAATTAGTAGAGTTGCTAAAATGAGAACAATTTAATAAAATTAACTATGAAAATCCAAAATTCATTAATTTCCTATCAAATAGAGCAGCAAAAAATCAATCAGATTATCCAAAAATTAAGAAATGTTGAACGAAAAGTAATAGCCCACGAGATGGCTCATAAGGCTGTTGCTGGTCAATACGCAGGTGCAGTGAATTACGGATATACAAAAGGTCCTGACGGAAAGATGTATATTACAAGTGGAGAGGTAACTCTTGATATGTCAGAAGAAAGCACACCTGAAGAGACAGCAAAGAAAATGGAGATAATACAAAGGGCGGCGATGGCACCTGCTGATCCCTCTCCTCAAGATATAAGAGTAGCTCAATCAGCGGCAATAAAAGAAATGAAAGCCCGAATCGAAATGGAACAGAATACTCGCAAAGGTGTTAAACAGGTTTCTACATTTGAAATAATTGTCTAGTTTAAGCGTAACCTTTTAATCTTATTAGCCTTTTTTATCATTTGTAAAATTAATCGCTCTATACATTCCTCGTTCACTAAGAGTCCACTAAGTGTACAATCAGCTCTATTTAAGATCCTCAAGTAAAGAGATTTAGAAACCTATTGCAAACTAAGTGGGTAGGAATTCTGCTCCAAGCAATGAAACCCGACTTCATCAATTTAGGCCATATTTTATTTAAAAAAACTAAATATTTCAAAGACTCATATTTTCCTTTCCCACCTAATGTAGTCTAATGTCTTTACTCCTCTTAAAGCCAATTTCTCTCTTGCTTCGTTTACTAATATCAGAAATCTTTACCTGTAAAACTTAAATCAAAAGATGAATACTCTCTCCTTTGATTTCTGGTTTTAATCCATTGTATTCTACATATAATCTTTATGCTATGAGGGTATCACGATTAACAAAAGACATGGTTCTAATGAGATTGGTAAAGGATAGAGAGAGCTATGAGGGAGAGAATAAAGGCAGGATCTCTGACCCCCACATGTCACTGCGAGGCCACGAAGTGGCCGTGGCAGTCTCTTTCTGTCACTGCGAGGGGCTCGATGCCCCGAAGCAGTCTCTATGTAAAGCCTACGAAGAGGCAACGACGAGATCCCTTCGCTGACGATCGCAATGACTCCTCCTCCACCGTCATTCCGAACGAAGTGAGGAATCTCATTTCGTCCAAGTAGCAGGAACGAAGAGATTGCTTCGCTGACGCTCGCAATGACAGAAGGGAAAATCCTCGCAATGACATCCTTCTTTTGTCACTGCGAGGCCACTAAGTGGCCGTGGCAGTCTCTTTCTGTCACTGCGAGGGGCTCGATGCCCCGAAGCAGTCTCTATGTAAAGCCTACGAAGAGGCAACGACGAGATCCCTTCGCTGACGCTCGCAATGACTCCTCCTCCACCGTCATTCCGAACGAAGTGAGGAATCTCATTTCGTCCAAGTAGCAGGAACGAAGAGATTGCTTCGCTGACGCTCGCAATGACAGAAGGGAAAATCCTCGCAATGACATCCTTCTTTTGTCACTGCGAGGCCACTAAGTGGCCGTGGCAGTCTCAAAGACCAACGGAATGAGATCCATTCGTCGCTTGCGCTCCTCGCTATGACATAAAAAGAAAATCCTCGCAATGACAGAAAGGGGGAGAGGTTCTAATTGCAAGAATAGAGCAGAACAAAGAGAGATGATCAGATTCGCAAATGAGATAACAAGGCAGGAGGAAAATATAGACATTTAGAGGAAAATCGGATGGTTTAAAAATAGCTTAGAAGGCATGTAGTAATTTGTAGATGATAACTCATTGATTTACAGTGGTTTTTAAGTTCTTAGTGATGAAGTTGGTTGAAAGGAAAGGAGCTCTCGAAATTACGAGTAAGGAAATGTCATTGGAAGGGAATCAAAATTTAAAAAGAAAAAATTAAAAGAGTTCGAAGTCGTTCTTTTGTTACTAATTCACCATTTAAAAAATATTTATTGACTTTTTGCTCTCTGTCCAATAGAATAACAGCTAATCTAATCTCCGGGAGGATATTATGAGAAAATCATCTATTTTGTTAACAATGTTGATTTTTTTTCTTATGGTTTTTCCCTTATGTAAATCTCTTCAAGCAGAAATGACAGATTTTAACGGAATAATTCACAAAAAATTCAAACTATTACCTGGTAAAAGCAAGGATCCCTATTTAATTTATGTCCCATTTGATGTGAAACGCGCAGGAAGAGTCAGGGTATATACTGATCTAACGGTTACAGAATTTCGTGGTGACAAAGGAGACGGAATGCCAAGTTTTCAGCTTGTTGATGCAAGAATTTTTAAAAAGGTGGATGAGCCATGGTGGTTAGAGTTTTCTCAAAAGACAGTAGATACTATTCCAACACTAAATCTTGTAGATGAAGTGACAGATTATATAGTTAAAGAAACAAAGGAGTTTTTCGGAAAGGAGGATAAACCAAAATGGCTTCATGGGAAAAAGGAGCTTCTCGATAAAAGACCCCAGCTTGTCCATGATATAGATGATGATGAACTCAAGGTAACAAAAGGAAGATATGTGGTAATCTTAAAAAATCCAAGTAAAGGTGAATTTCATGGCAGTGTACTTATCTCTTTCCCAGGCGATGAATGGAAGGTTGATCGTGAACTCGAGGCAACCTATGACAGGAAACCAGATCTTGCAGTAAAAAGCATTGAAATTGACAGGGATAATCATGTTGTAATTACTCTTGCGAATAATGGACCGGGAAGACTCCATAAGGCAAGATATAATAAAGAGGGTGACAATGTGATAAAGATGAACATCGAAATAAATGGCAACAGGGTTCTCACAAAATCTCTTGGTGATATTGATCCGAAGTATAATCTTGAATACAAAGGCGGAAGTGTAACCTACAGAACAGATATACTCCTTTCTGAAAAAGCAAGAGTGATGGTTCATATTGATGCAGATGACGTGGTTATTGAGCCTGATGAACGAAACAATATAAAAAGGGAAGTATTGATTCCTAAAGGTCACTCTAATGAACCAAGCCAGAGAAGCAGAACGAAGAGAAATGAGTGAAGATTAATCATGATTTTTTAGAGAAAAGCCTTGGAAAAAGTTTCTAAAGAATCTATAAAGGTCCTTCCACTTTTTAAAAGTAGAAGGACCTTTTATTTTTATAGAGTTATCTTTGTAAGTTTGTCAAAGATGTGAATTGTGTCAACGAATCTTATTAACCTTTGCTTGGAATCAATTGCCAATGAATGAGTTCTTGCTCCACCACCGAAAAACCTGACTCCATTTAAAAGGTCTCCCTTTGTTACTCCAGTGGCTACGAAAATTATATTATTTGCCGGAACAAGGTCATCAAGGGTATAGACTTTGTCTTCACTTATATCCATACCATACTGAATTGCTCGCTTTTTTTCATCCTCATTTCGCCATCTCATCCTTGCCTGCATCTCTCCTCCAAGACTCTTTACAGCTGCTGCTGAGAGAACCCCTTCAGGAGCACCCCCAATTCCCATCAGGGCATGGATTCCAGTTCCCTCTACTGTGGCTGCAATTGCTGGAGTGATGTCTCCATCGGAGATTAGCTTTATTCTGGCGCCAGCAGCCCTGATCTCTTTAATCAAACTTTCGTGTCGAGGCCTATCAAGAACTACTACCACAAGGTCATCTATATCCCTTCCAAGAGCCTTAGCAAGAGATTCAAGATTGTCCTTAACTGGTCTTCTTATGTCAACCATTCCCTTTGCCTGAGGTCTTACAACAAGTTTTTCCATATAGGTGTCTGGGCAATAAAGAAGGCCGTTTCTATCTGTAACAGCCATTACTGTAAGTGCATTTGGCATTCCAGTGGCGCAGAGATTGGTTCCTTCAAGAGGATCAACTGCAATGTCAACTTCAGGGCCTGTTCCATCTCCAACTTCTTCTCCTATGTATAACATGGGAGCTTCATCTCTTTCTCCCTCACCAATTACAATTCTTCCACGAATTGGAATATCATTGAGGGCTTTCCGCATAGCTGAAACAGCTGCCTGATCTGCTTCTTTTCTATTACCTTTCCCCATAAGTCTTGCTGACTCTATGGCAGCAAGCTCACAAACCCTTAAAATGGAAAGTATCAAATCGCTGTTCATCTTTGCTCCTCCTTGTATTTTTTTTAATTAACAAAACACAGGGTATTTCAAGCTTCGTCCCTTAAATTACTCCCTTTTCTTTAAGACTAATATAGCAACCATTCCCTATAATTACATGGTCAAGAAGGGAAATTTCAAGTATTCGGGAGGCTTCTAAAAGCTTCTTAGTTATCTCTATATCCTCTTTACTCGGAGTAGGATCTCCGCTTGGATGATTATGGGCAACCACTAATGCATAGGCTGACTCTTTTATAGCTTCCTTAAAAACTTCTCTTGGATGAATAAGGGATTGATTCAGAATACCCTCTGAAATTTTTACTTCTTTTATAAGTTTAAGCTTGGTATCAAGTAGAAGCGCAATAAATACTTCTTTCTTTAAATTATTTAACTTGGGTATTAAGTATTCATAGATTGCAGAAGCTGAATTTAATAACTGCTCCGCAGCCTTGTGACTTATAAGTCTTTTTCCAATCTCAAAAGATGCTTTTATTTGAGCAATCTTAGCATCTCCAAGTCCCTTAAAGGCTCTGAGCTCTGCAACAGAAGCATCATCTAATCCTTTAATTCCATCGAATTTTTGCAAAAGTTCTATAGATAGCTCTAAAACTGAGAGATTATTTGTTCCTGTTCTTAAAATAATGGCAAGTAATTGAGCATCACTAAGAGAGTCTGCTCCATATTTAAGAAGTCTTTCTCTTGGCCTTTCCTGTTCTGGCCACTTTCTTATCGAGCTCATTTTATTCCTGCGCCAGTATTTACCTCTCTGTCAAGGGTTAGAACGGAAATCTTCCCATTTTCATCTGTGGCTGCAAGAAGCATTCCCTGAGATTCAACTCCCATAAGTTTAGCAGGCTTTAGGTTATAAAGCACTACAATCTTTCTCCCTACAAGCTCCTCAGGAGAATATTGCTCTCCTATACCAGCTACTATTTGCCTGAGTTCTCCCACATCTACTTTAATTTTAATAAGCTTCTTAGAACCTTTAATCCTCTCAGCCTCAATAACTTTTCCTACTTTAAGCTTTATTTTCATGAAATCCTCAATGCCTATAAGTTCATCCACTTTTTCCTCCTTGTTTTCTTTTATCTTAGTTGGGATTTCCACTCGAGGGAAAAGTTGCTCTATTTTCTCAGTATTGACATCCTCAATTTCTATTTGCCACTTTAACATACTTAAATCAGCACTTTTACTGTTAAGTCCAAGAGCAGTCCAAATCTTGGAAAAAGTCTCTGGCATAAAAGGATAGATAAAGAGAGAGATTAATCGGATTGCATTCCATACATTAAATAGCACATAGGGAACTTCAACTGGATTTTCCTTTGCCAGCTTCCAGGGCTCCTTTTTTGCAATGTAGTTGTTTGTATGAGAAATTATCTCCCAAATCTTTTCAAGTATCAAATTTAATTTGAACTCATCCCACAATGATTCATTATCAATTTCATCAATCAGTTCTTTTATCTTTAAAGTGAAATTATCATCTCTCCATATGGGCTTTATTATGCCAGCAGTGTATTTATCACACATTACCAGAAATCTATTGACAAGATTGCCAAGATCATTGGCAAGGTCATTATTTAATCTTCTAAGAAGAGCTTCTTCGGAAAAATCACCATCTAATCCAAATGATACCTCTCTGAAAAGAAAATACCTGAACACATCGACACCGTATTTTTGAACAACCTCCTCGGGATTCACGACATTACCAAATGATTTTGACATTTTTGCTCCTTTCACAGTCCACCAACCATGAGCAAAGATGTTTTGTGGAAGTGGAAGTTCTAATGCCATAAGCATAGTAGACCAATAAACAGCATGAGTTGTGAGTATGTCTTTCCCAATTAAATGATGGTCTGGTGGCCACCAATTCGTATCCTTTGGAGAGAGATATTTTAATGCGGAGTAATAATTTACAAGAGCATCAAACCAGACATAGGTGGTATAATTGGTATCAAAAGGCAAAGGGATTCCCCATTCAAGTCTATGTTTTGGACGGGATATGCATAGGTCTCCTAAGGGCCTTGTTTTTAGAAATCCGAGAACTTCGTTTTTTCTGGTTTCTGGAAGTATATATAGAGGATTGTTCTCAATATGCTCAATTAAACTATTCTGATATTTTGACATGAGAAAAAAGTAATTTTCTTCCTCAATACACTCTACTTCTCTTCCACAATCAGGGCATTTTCCATCTATGAGGTCTTTTTCTGTCCAGAATCTCTCACAGGGAGTGCAATACATGCCACAGTATTTTCTTTTTACAATTTCACCTTTGTCATATAATAATTGAATTATCTCCTGAACAATCCTTTTGTGTTCTTCATCAGTAGTCCGAATAAAGGCATCATTACTAATATTCAATCTCTTCCAGAGATTCTTAAAATTATTAACCATTAAATCTGCATGTTCCTTAGGATGCCTTCCGTGCTTTTTTGCCGCCTGTTCAACCTTTTGTCCGTGTTCGTCAGTGCCAGTGAGAAAAAACACCTTTCTTCCTTTAAGCCTCTTATATCTTGCCAGAATATCAGCCGCTACTGTTGTATAGGCATGTCCTATATGAGGAATATCATTCACATAATAAATAGGTGTAGTTATGTAAAACCCTTTTAGAGAGTCTTTCTCTAAAATCTGCTGAGAATTAATCATTTTTCTCCTCCTGTGTTTTCATCGGAAGAATCATCTGCGGTTTTATTTAAAATGTATGAAATTCTCTTTATCTCAGGCTCCATTTCTTCTTGTGTTATAACTTCATCTTCAACTATCTCCTCTATTTCCCCGTAATATTCATAGCGAAGGCAACATTTGAGTCTTCCACATACTCCAGAGAGTTTGGACACATTTAATACAATTTCCTGTTCTTTTGCCATTTTTAGTGAAATAGGCTTAAAAAAACTAATATATCTGCGGCAACATATCTCCATACCGCATACTCCAATACCACCAAAAAACTTTGCTTCATCCCGAATTCCTATCTGGCGCATTTCAATTCTTGTTTTAAATTTTGCAGCTAAATCCTTCACAAGCTCCCTAAAATCAATGCGTCCTTCAGCAGTAAAATAAAAAATTATCCTCTTCCTGTCTAATGCCGCCTCAACAACAAGAAGCTTCATTGGAAGTTTTCTTTCTTTTATCCTCTCAAGACAAAACTCTTTGGCTTCTTGCTCAAGAATTAAATTTTTTTGATAATTTTCCATATCTTCCTGTGTGGCAATCCTAATTATAGGCTTTAAATTAGTCTCTTCTCCCTTTGACTGATGCACAACCTTACCTAAGGTTATGCCAAAGTCTCCTTCCACAACAACCATATCTCCTACTTTTATTTCTTCAAAATTGCTTACAAAACGATAAACTTTCCCAAAAGGTCTTATTCTTACATGAACTATATTATCCATTTATTATTCCCTCAACTAATTTTTTAGTATAATTCCATACTATTGATTTATTAAGATTTAGATCAATGTTTTTTCTAATCTCAAGCATTTTGTCATATATATCAAATATATCCTTAAGTTGTAAATTATCCTTTTGCTCTAACTCAACGGATAAAATTTTAGCATCTTTACTCAAGAATCGGCATACGAGCATATCTCGAAGTACAATGCAAAAAAAATCAATCCATCTTTTAATATCTTCGTTTTCTTTCCATGGAGGTCTTTTATTCCCCTTTAAATTCAGGCTATCAATGAACCACTTTACATCATTAAGCAAATCACCATATATTAAAAATCCCGGTCTTCCCATAGCTAAACTTAAAAGCAATGTTTTATTGTCATATGAAGAAACAAAATCTTCCATTGCTTTCTTAGGAAGTGGAGTAAAGTATATTTTAAAACATCGAGAGATTAATGGTTCTGGAAGAGAATAAATGTTTTCGCAAGTAAGAATAATTGTGGTATTCAAAGGCGGCTCTTCAAGGGTTTTCAAAAAAGCATTTGCTGCTGATATGTTCATTCTATGAGCTTCCTTTACGATTACTACCTTATACTTTGACTCAAGAGCACGATAGTATATAAATTCTTCAATCTCCCTTATTAAATTTACGGTTAATACCTCTTTTTCTGGCAAAATAAGCTTTACATCAGGATGAACTAAGGCATCTATTTTTTTACAGGATTGACATTGGTTACAAAACTCAAACTCCTCTGAGTCTTTAGATAGAGTCATATTATTACAATTTAAAGCCTTTGCATAGGCAATTGCAGTCTCTGTTTTTCCTATATACGGATCTCCTATAAAAAGAAAAGCATTGGGAATTTTACCTGTTCTTAGTGTACCACTTAACATTTTTATTACTTTTTTTTGAAAAATTCCCTTCATATTATTTAAAGCCCAAAGATTAAACTAATTTTTCTATGAACTTCTTCACAAATTTCAATCGGTGGTCTGTAGGCATCTATTACTAAAAATCTTTCTTTCTCAATTGATGCAATCTGAAGATAACCCTCTCTAACTTTGTTGTGAAATTTAATGTCTTCCATCTCAAAGCGGTCCCTTTTATTTATATCTTTGTTTCTTTTAAGTCCTATTTCTGCTTGAAGATCCAATAGCACTGTAAAGTCTGGCATGAAGTCGCCTAAAAGCATTTTATTTAAATTACGGATTAAATCAATTGAAACACCTCTTCCAAATCCTTGATAAGCAAGAGTTGAGTCAGTAAATCTATCGCATATAACAATATAGCCTTCTTTCAAAGCCGGTTTAATGACTTCCTCTACATGCTGAACCCTATCAGCAAAATATAGCAAAAGTTCGCATAGACTATTTATAGGCACATTCGAGTTTAGCAATATTTCACGAATTTTTTTACCTGCTAAGGTGTCTCCCGGTTCAAAGGTCTTCAATACCTTAAAACCCTCTGCCTTAAACTTTTCAGCAAGAAGGTTCACCTGAGTGGTTTTACCAGAGCCTTCGATACCTTCAAATGTTATGAAAATTCCTTTAGTCATTCAGGAGTGAGTTTTTCAAATCTTGAAGAAGCCTGCAAACTCTTTGAGAGGCTTCTATGTCTAAGGATCCCATCCCACAGGATGGTGAAATGAGGGAATTTTTATTTATAAGAGGTATTTCCCTTTCAAACTCTTTGATTTTCCTTTTAGCAGCACTAATGATATCTTCGTCACTGAGCGAATAGATATCATCGGTAGTAGGAACGAATCCCCAGGCAACAAATCCTCCCTTTTTCAGAAATTCTTCGAGGTCATCCTTGTAGCTTTTCAAAAAATCAAAAAAGAAAAAGGCATCAAAACTTAGAATATCTATGCCTGAAGATAGAACATCCTTCCAATCAGCTCTTCCACAGCAGTGAAGCCCTACCTTTGCATTGAGGGATTTAATAAAGGAGACCATTTCTGTGATTAATCTCATACTTTCAGCCTGCTCAACAGCTATATACGCAGATGTTCCAACTGCCTGTAATATGGGCTCATCTATGAATATTAATACTTCATCAGCAAAATTCCCTAAAAAATCTATCTGCCAGCGAACTTTTGCCTTAAGATGAAGTAAGGTCAACTCTCTCAATGTTTCATCAAAATATATAGGCTTTCCCTCTTCATCTTTTAGTGAAAGAGCAAAGGTAACTGGACCTGTTATCTGTCCTTTGAAAAATCTAAGCCTCTTTCCTTTAAGTCTATCAGCTATTACATAAAGTCCCTTAGCATAGTCTTCGCCTATAGGAATAGAAAGGTCATCGGAATATTCACTTAACCATTGTATAATCTTTTCTTCGTCTTTTTTTAAAAACACCCTATCGGATTCAACAATTAAACAGGGAAAACCTTCGGAATATTGAGCTATCATAGATTCTCGAGGAGAATATTTAGGAAGCTGAGGCCAAAAGGGTATGTCAAAATACTCCATAATTAGTTCACAGGCTTGAGAAGCTTCCTCATGAGGCATGCTTCCTATGCCTGTTGTGCTAAAAGGCAGAAAAGTCATGACTACTCCTTAGATTTAATCTTTCTCAATATTTCAGGATATTCCTTAGTAAAATCAGGATAAACTCTTTTTAAAAAAAGTTTAATTGCCTTGATTTCTATATCTATATCATCTATTCGGCCCAGTTTTTTTTCAATAAGTTCAAGCTTCTCTGATATGCTCTTAATCTCTTTTTCAATCAGGGCAATCTGTTCTTTTAAAACTATTAAGTCTTTCATTTGTTATTCCTTAAAAAAATTATTTATTTCTTCTTTGAGCTCTCATTTTTTTGCGGAGTTTTCTGTACTTGTGCTTTTTTATTTTTTTCTTTCTCCACTTAAGAACATTTCCCACTCACTTCACCTCCTTTACTTTTAGCGTTGCCATAAAAGCCTCAATCCACAGTTCATTTACCGTGGAATTTAATCCATCATAGGCAAGTGAAACAATCGGTATATTATAATCCTTTTGTATAAATCTTAACAAAGCTGTCACTATAGCACCAGGCATACAGCCAAATGGCATAGTATTTATTATGCCACTTACACCTTTTTTTATTAAATCAATACTCTTACCAATACTAAGCACAGTTTCGCCCTCAAAGGAATCTGGTATATATGGATAGGCAAAGTTAAAAAGCTCTCCTGTGGAGGGCTCCTTCAAAAATTTTAACTTTCCCTTCAAAAGAGCAGAAAAATTCCTTTCAACTTTCCACTGGAAAAATTTATTAACAAGAATTTTTATAATAGCAGATTTATCCTTTTTTATCAAGGCCTTTCTTAATGCCATTTTGTTTACATAGTGTATCCACTCTTCCATAGGAGTAAGATAAACCTCTGCACCTAATGCTTCGAGCTTTCTTATTAAATTTTCATTTGAAAAGCTGTGTGATCTAACAAAAATCTCTCCCACAATTCCTACCACTGGCTTCTTGTCATTATATTTCTGAATGCCCTCAAAGTCTCGACGCATAGATTTTATTAGAACTTTTAAATCTCCATTTTTTGCTCTGAGGGTGTCGTAAATTTTGTGAAGATAATGTTCATAAATTTCATCGGTCTCACCCTTGTTTTTCTCATAGGGTCGTGTTTCAAGTAAAAGTTTTATAAGTAAACCATAGGCAACTATTCCCTGCCATGCCCGAAGTGAAAACTCTCCACCTGCAATGTTTAAGTCTCTGTAAAACTGAGCATCCTGCTGTGGGGAATAAACGGGAACATCTTCCAAACCGACTCTATTGAGAATAATCTTATGGGACACATTATACTGGCCAAACCTGCAAGGACCAGCTCCAGATGGCATGAAAAAGGCTGTTTTTTCAGCCTTAAAATCTGAAGAATGGACTATCTTCAGCATGTCACCAAGAGTTACAAGATAAGGAAAACACTCTCCACCGCCAATATATTTTTTAGCAAGCTCAAGGGATTCCTTGTCTGATGGAGGCATAACTTCTGCATCTATACCGCAGTAATTAAAAGCTGCTTTGAGAGCAAATGCATGGTCAGACATACGAGGAATGTAAATTGTCCTTTTTGTAATATCTCCAATTTTACTTCTAAGGGTATAAACAGAAAGATTTATATCCTTTGCATTAAATCTATCTCTACTTTCTAAACTTTCTATAAAAGCCTCCAGCCTTGTGAGAACTCCTGCATCAGCACTGTGTTCATCAATCTCAAGAATGAGATTCGGTTTTTTCCCTAATTCATTCTTAAAATAATTGATTATAAAGGAATCCGGTCCACATGAGAAATTAGTGATGTAAATTGGGTATATTTCGTCAGTTTTTAAGATAAATCTGGCTGCTCTTACTATCCTCTGCCCAGAACGCCAGTAAAGGTTTGTCCAGTCTTCTTTTATATTTATTTTTTCAAGCGGAAGCATGTCAAATGGAATAGGCAAAACATTAAGTCGTGTAAGTTTTCCAGAAATATCAAGGCTTACAGCAGAATCAAAGGAGTTATATGCTCTACCTACTAAAACCACCGTTGCTCTCTGTCCCAAGGTTTTATCTCGAGCAGTTTCAAGTAGCCTCATTCCTTCTCTCTGAAGAGCTATTAAAAAATCTCTCTGCTTTTCTTTAGCTAAGTTAATTAGCGTATCAATATTCTTAAGATTTACAAGTCCTCTAAAAGCTTCTTTGAGTTCTTTTCTTAAATAATCATAACCCCTTGAATAATCTATTCTCGGTATGATAAATCTCCCTTCAGGAAAAAGTCCCTTACTTACATAAGGAATAGTTTGAACAAGAGGACAGCAAAGACCTCTCTCATATTCATCATTCATGTTTAAATTAATGAAACTCGGTATAAAGATGAGATCCACTCCTCTATCAATCAGTTCTGCAATATGTCCATATGATACCTTGAGGGGAAAACAGGCTTCAGAGGGAATTTTTTCAATTCCCTTAGATATGATTTTTTTGTTTGTTTTTCCAGATATTTCAACGTTAAATCCAAGTTCCCATAAAAAAGTACTCCAAAAAGGAAGTTGTTCTTGAAAAAAGAATATATAGGGAATACCAATAACTGGTGCTTTTCTATGTTTAAATTTTTCCTCATACTCTTTGTGAACCTTCCACAGAAGCTCTTCCCTTGTTTTTACAGGATCAAGAAGTTTTGAAGAAAATTCTCTTTTCTCATATTTTTCGCATCGTCCTCCGTAGAACAGATAGGTATCATCACTCTGTATTTTTACTCGGTTTATCTCGCAGTAATTTGGACAACCCTGACACTCAAAAGATGAAATGCTATATGTGCTATCTACAAGGGAGAAGCCCTTAAATTTTGTTTCTTTTCCATTTTTCATTTTATCTTTCGCTATTAAAGCTACACCAATTGCTCCCATTACTTCGTGATGAGGAGGGATTATGAAATCAAAGTTTTTGCCTATTTTTGACTCAAGATAGTTTTTAAAAGCTGCTACAACAGCCCGATTGAAAGCCACTCCACCTTGAAAAAAAATCCTCTCTCCAATAGGCTTTTCAGCCACTACTCGATTTATGTAATTTTCTACAATACTATAACAAAGCCCTGCTATAAGATCCTCTTTTTTTGCTCCTTTATGAAGATTAATTACAAGTGAGTTCTCCATAAATACAGTACATCTTTCACCTAATCTACAGGGTTTTTGAGATGAGAATGCAAGGCGCTGAAATTCCTGAAGAGTCACTCCTAATTTATCAGCCTGTTCCTCAATAAAAGAGCCTGTTCCAGCAGCACAAGCCTTATTCATCTCAAAGTCAACTACTTTTCCGTCCTTGAGCTTTATATATTTTGAATCTTGTCCACCTATTTCGAAGATAGTATCAATGGTGCTATCAATGTATATAGCACCTCTTGCATGAGCAGTTATTTCGTCTTTTACCACATCAGCACCAACAAAATCACCAATCATATAGCGACCAGAACCGGTAACTCCAACTCCCTTTATTTTAATGTGAGGATACTCTTCAGAAATTTGTCCAATTCCCTTTTTTACTGCATCAATGGGACGGCCTGCTGTAAGTAGATATCTTTTTGTAATTAGTTTGCCTTCTTCATCTATTAAAACTACATTTGTACTTACAGAACCAACATCAATACCCAAATAGGCTGATTGTGAAGTTGAGGAAGACTCTGGAATTGAGATTGACTGAACAGACTCTTCTACAAGAGGTTTAGGACCATACTCTATCTTAGTTTTTATTTTTGTTAGGCGTTCAATCAAGCCTTCATCAAGATAAACTGTCGACTCTACTGCCTTCAGTGCCGCACCTATTGCTCCCGTTACCTCAAAGTTTTGGGGAATAAGAATCTCATCTATTTCAAGTACTCTTTTAAAAGCCTCCACCATACCTTTATTAGCAGCAACTCCACCTTGAAAGGCAACTACAGCCTCTGGAGTTCTTCCTTTAAACATCGTTGCCTTAAAATTTCTTGCCAGGGCAAAACAAAGACCAGCAATAATATCCTCAACAGGAGTGGCGATCTGCTGGAGATGTATCATATCAGATTTAGCAAATACGCTGCATCTTCCAGCTATCTTTGATGGTTTTTTTGACCTAATTGAAAGCTCACTAAACTCTTCAATCCTAAGACCTAATCTTTCTGCCTGCTGCTCAAGAAAAGAACCTGTGCCAGCTGCACAAATACTGTTTAAGGAAAAATCCTTAATTCGGCCTGAACTATCAAGAAATATAAGTTTAGAATCTTCTCCACCGATTTCTATTATAGTTCTAACCTCGGGATACAAAAAGGACGTTGCTGTTGCTTGAGATACGATTTCATTCACATAAGGTGCAGAGAGAGTTTTTGCAATAAATCGGCCTGATACCCCTGTGAAACATACTTTAAGATTTCCTCTTTTTTGTAAGATTTCTTTTAAAATTCCATAGAGTATTTGTGCAGGTTTTCCGAAGTGTTTAACATATCTTTTTTCGAAAAGAGTTCCTTGAAAATCTATAATAGCTATCTTTGCAGTCTCACTTCCTACATCAATTCCGAGAAAAAACTCAGAAACCATACTCTCGCCATCTGGTATTTACAAGTTCAATAATTTCCTTTGCTTGCCTAATCTCCTCTGGCCAATCTCTCATCATGCCCTCTTCCTTTGTTTTTCGAGTGGCATCAATTCCCATTTTCCCACCAAATCGAGGAAAACTTGATGCATGATCTAACTCATCAAGGGGACCCTCTGAAATAATAACATCTCTTCTCCAGTCAACATTATTAAGTACCTTCCAGGCTGTAGTTGAAAGGTCCTGAACATTAACGTCCTCATCAACTACAATAATAAGCTTAGAAAACATCATTTGTCCCATTCCCCAAAGGCCATGAATTATCTTTTTGCCATGACCTGGATACTGTTTTTTTATGGAAATAATTGCTGCATTGTGGAAAACTCCTTCCATTGGCAGATTCATATCCACAATCTCAGGAAACTGTAAGCGTAAAAGAGGAAGAAAAATGCGCTCTGTAGCTTTACCCATGTAACAATCTTCCATAGGAGGTTTTCCCACTACCGTAGCTGGATAAATAGGCTCCTTTCTGTGAGTCATACAAGTGAGATGGAATACAGGAAATTTATCAACAGGAGAATAAAAGCCTGTATGGTCACCAAAGGGACCTTCATCCCTGAGTTCACCTGGTTCTACATAACCCTCTAAAACAATCTCTGCATTAGCCGGCACTTCTATATCTGAGGTTACACATTTTACCATCTCCACAGGACTTTTTCTCAAAAAACCAGCAAATACCATCTCATCTACTCCATAGGGAAGAGGAGCTGTAGAGGCATAAATCACAGCTGGATCTCCTCCTATAGCAACAGCTACTGGCATTCTTTTACCGAGTTCCTTGTATTTCCGATAATGGACTGCACCGTCCTTATGAATATGCCAATGCATGCCAGTAGTTCTACTATCATACACATGCATTCTATACATACCGCAGTTTTGGTTGCCTGTTTCCGGGTCTTTAGTAAAAACTAAGGGAAATGTTATAAACCTTCCTCCGTCAAGGGGCCAGGTTTTTAACACAGGAAGCTTGCTTAAGTCTGGCTCGTGATTTATTACTTCCTGACAGGGCGCTGATTTAACCCTTTTTGGAAAGTATTTCTGAATCTCAATGAGTTCAAAGACTGCTTTTATTTTTTCCTTAAAGCTACGAGGAGGTGTCTGATTTAAAAGGGCTATGATTCTCTTTGCTACATCATCTAAAGAAGTGACTTCTAAAGCCAAACACATCCGCTGAAAGGAACCAAATATGTTTGTAACAACAGGAATATTTGATCCTTTAACTTTCTCAAAAAATAGAGCTTTTCCACCGTTTGGACTTTTGCTCATCCTATCGGTAATTTCTGAGATCTCGAGTTCAGGATCAACCTCTACTGGAACTCTATGTAAAAGCCCATGTTCTTCAAGGTTTTTTATAAAATCTCTTAAGTCTCTATATGCCATATGTTATTATCTCTTCTACAAAAGCCTTCTGTCAAATGGGAGCATTTATAGCTTTTTTAGAAATTAAGCAGTGTTTTACAACAATTCTCCCAAAAAAGACCTATTTAATCCTTTTTTCTTGAAGGAAGCACCGCAAGACCAGGCAATTCTTTACCCTCAAGAAGTTGAAGGGCTGCGCCTCCTCCTGTAGATATGAAAGATATGGAATCGCTAACTCCTGCCTTATGAACAGCATAGTCAGTGTCACCGCCTCCAACAATGGTAAATGCATAGGAATCAGCAACAGCATGGGCAAGAGCAAGGGTTCCTCTTGAGAAGGCATCTATTTCGAATACTCCCATAGGTCCATTCCAAAGAATAGTTTTTGCATCATGCAGAGCCTCTGTAAAGAGCTTAACAGAAGCTGGCCCTATGTCAAGACCACGCCAGTTAGGTGGAATTTCCTGTACAGGAACTATTTTTGCTTCTGAAGTGTTTTCCATGCTCTGAGCAATAACCACATCAACAGGCAGATAAAACTTAACTTTGTTTTTGCGAAGCTTTTCCATTGTTTTTAATGCAAAATCTATCATCTCGTTTTCAACAAGGGAGTCCCCTACCTCGTATCCCATTGCTTTTATGAAAGTAAAAGCCATTCCTCCACCAATTATTACCTTATCTGCCTTGTCAGCAAGATTCTCAAGCACACCAATCTTTCCTCCCACCTTTGCTCCACCAAGGATTACTACAAAGGGTCTTATGGGAGACTCAACTGCACCTTTTAAATACTCAATTTCTTTTTTAAGAAGAAAACCAGCAGCAGAAGTTAAAAATTTAGGTATTCCAACAATAGAAGCATGGGCTCTATGGCATGCTCCAAAAGCATCGTTCACATAAAAATCTGCCAGTGATGCAAGTTGCTTTGCAAATTTTTCATCATTTTTTTCCTCTTCAGCATGAAATCTGAGGTTCTCAAGGAGTAAAACATCGCCTTCTTTCATCTTAGCAACCATCTGTTCTACCTGAGGGCCAACACAATCGGGAGCAAATAGAACCTCCTTGTTTAGCAATCTCTGAAGCCTTCTTGCTACCGGCGCAAGAGAAAACTTTGGATCCATCTTTCCTTTTGGTCTTCCAAGATGGGAGGCAAGAATAACCTTTGCACCCTCATCAATAGCATAGTTAATAGTAGGAAGGGTTGAACGAATTCGTCTATCATCGGTAATCATCAGATTTGCATCTAATGGAACATTAAAATCAGCCCTAATGAATACTCTTTTGCCCTTTAAATGAAGATCTTCTATTGTCATTTTATCAAAGGAATTATTAAAAGGTGCCATTTATTTACCTCCTATATTTTATTTGCCAAATAAAGGATAAGATCTCTTACTCTGCAGCTATATCCGTATTCATTGTCATACCAGGAAATTACTTTTACGAGTTTTCCTTCTATTACCTTTGTAAGAAGAGAATCCACAATTGATGAATAGAAAGAGCCATTGAAATCTATGGATACAAGGGGTTCATCGGTAACATACAAAATTCCCTTTAATTCATTGGAAGAAGCCTTTAAAAGCGCATCGTTTATATCCTTTTCAGAAACATCTTTTGCTAACTGCGCAACTAAATCTACCAGAGAAACATTTGGAGTGGGAACTCTTATTGCTAAGCCATCGAGTTTTCCCTTTAATTCAGGCAAAACCTTTCCAACAGCCTTTGCTGCGCCTGTCGTGGTAGGAATCATGGATATTGCTGCAGCTCTTGCACGCCTTAAGTCCTTATGAGGTAAGTCAAGAATACGCTGATCATTTGTATAGGAATGGACTGTGGTTGCAAAGCCTCTTTCAATGCCAAAGTTCTCATTTAAAACCTTGGCAACAGGAGCAAGGCAATTGGTGGTGCAGGAGGCATTAGATATAATTTTATGTTTATAGGGATCTAACAGGTGGTGATTCACTCCCATAACAACCGTGATATCCTCTTCTTTTGCAGGCGCTGTTATTATAACCCACTTAGCTCCTGCCTCAATATGCTTTGCGGCTCCTGCTCTATCAGTAAATCTGCCCGTTGACTCTACCACAATATCAATTTTCAATTCTTCCCAAGGAAGTCGCTCAGGTGATGTTTCGGCAAAAATCTGAATCTCTCTGTCGTCAACTACTATGCTTTTTTCAGTGGCACTAACAGGCACATTAAATTTTCCATGAACAGAGTCATATTTAAGAAGATGGGTAAGTGTATATGCATCAGTAAGATCATTGATGGCTACAATTTCAATATCGGTGATCCCATGGCATGAGCGAAAAAAAAGTCTTCCAATTCTACCAAAACCATTAATAGCAACTCTTAAAGCCATAATAAACCTCCTTTTTTAAAGGTGTTCTTTGAAGCTGTTTATGACCATGCCGGTGAGAAGTTTTGGATAAAAGTATGTTGATTTGGGAGGCATTCTGAGTCCTGCAAGCGCAACTTTTTCTATATCCTCTACTTTTGTACCTCTAAGAATAAAAAGGGCATCGCATTTTCCCTCTTTTATCATTGTGATCCCTCTTTTTATATCTATATCATAGCAAACTTCCTTAGCAGGAAACATTTTTTTTAAAATTACCTCTTCAAGTATGGTTACATCAAGTTCCCTCAACTCAGGAGGAAGATGCTCAGGAGCAGGACCTTTATACCTAAGGATAAAAGCACCTGTATTAAGATAAACACCTATATTTCTTGTTCCCAGTTTTTCAATTAGGTTTAATAAATCTTCATCAGATGAGTCTTTTTCTATTAAATCAAATAGATGCTTATTTTTCTCTAACTGCTCCTTTACAGGAACAGTAGTGCTTACCAGGCGGTGCGTGGGAAGAATTAGATATCCATCTTCTTCTATGTTACTTAGAAACATAAGAACATAGTTCCAGGAAGGATCCCTTTCACTAGGGAAAAGTCTATTCATTTCAGATTTGAATTCAAGGGCAACCTCATATCTGTGATGACCATCAGCAATAAAGATTGGTCTACCCTTAAACTCATCAATTATCTCTTCAATATCATTCTTTTTATCAATTTTGTAAAGCCTATGCACATGGCCGTTTAAATCCTGTGCTTCGATATAGGGATTTCCAAGCTTTTTAAGTATCTCGGTTGTTTTTCTTTCCCGCGATCTATAAATAGAAAAGATAAGGGAAGTATTTGCCATGCATGATTTCATTAAATTTAGTCTATCTGCTTTTGGTTTTGAATAAGTTTGCTCATGGGGATAAACACCCTTGCCAAGTTCTTCCAGTTTTACAAGACAGACTATCCCCCTTAAGATTTTGCTTTTATTCATATAAGAATACTCTACCTCATATCCGTAAAAGCAGGGTCTATCATCCTGAACAAGAATACCTCTATGAAGCCACTCATTTAGATAATTTTTTGCAATTGTATATTTATCTAATTCTGATGAGTTCTTGCCAAAGTCTATTCTTACAATATTATATGGACTTTTTTCATAGAGATGCTCTCTAAGATCTTCGGAAATTATATCATAAGGAGGACACATTACATCACTGGCAGAGACTTTTTCGGGATTATAAAGTATGCCCTTAAAAGGTTTAATTATAGCCATAGAAAATATGATAACATTTAAAAGCAACCTATCTCAACAATTTAAATTCACTAATGGCAGTAAAATTCCTGTTTCGCTTATTATAAAAAACTTCACTTAAAAAAATTAGCTAGCAATGTTAATTTTTAATCTTTTTTTAAGGTATAATTAAGAAATTATCAAGTAAAGAGGTTTGATATGTCAAAATTTTTAATTTTCCTTATTCTTGTGTTTCTGACACTTATTGGCCTTTTTGCTATGGAAAATAAAGATTCTATAATCCTAAAGGTCCCCTTTGGCTCTTACTATGAAATTACAAAAATAGGACTCATTCTTCTCTCCCTTAGTGTAGGTGCTTTTTTTGTTTTCATTATATTTTTTATAAGGGATACATCCAATTTAATAAATAAACTTCATATGCAAAAAAAGCATAAAAGAGAGGAAAGGATTAAAGAATATTATGCTAAAGCTCTTAATGCCATTATCAGGGAGAAAACTTCAGAAGCTAAGGATGCCTTACAGGAAATTCTAAAGGAAGAACCAGACCACATAGACGCTATCATTAGGCTTGGAGATCTAGCTATAAAGGAGGAAGACTATAAAGGAGCCCTTAAATACTATAAAAAAGCCTATGAGCTCGATCCAAAAAATATCGTGCCTCTCTTGTCACTTGAAAATGTAATGGAGAAAATGAATGAAAATGAAATGGCACTAAAATATATTGAGCAGATAACCAGTCTTGAGCCTGATAACATAGTGGCTCACCTAAAGATGAGAGCAATTTTAGAGAAGCTAGAAAAATGGAATGAACTAATAAATGTTCAGAAGAAAATTATCAAACTTTTTCCACAATACAAAAAAGCTGAGGAGGAAAAAAGACTCCTGGGATATACTTATGAATATGCAAGAATAAACCTTGAATCAGGAGATATTGATCAGGCAGGAAGAATTTTTGAAAGCCTTATGAATTCTTCTCCTTCCTTTGTTCCTGCCTATTTAGGTTTTGCTGAAGTGATGATTTCAAGGGGGGAAACTGAGGAGGCAGTTGAATTTTTACAAAAATCTTACATGACTCTAAAATCAAACCTTTTGCTTCTCAGGCTTGAAGATTTGATTATTAGCATGGGAGATCCAAAAAGATTAATTCAATTCTATTTGAAAGCAATTACCGAACAGCAGCAAAATATTGAACTAAAGTTTCTACTTGGAAGGCTTTACTATAGACTTGAAATGATTGATGATGCTCTGGAAATTTTAACTTCTATTGATCCTGCCATTTGTTCAACACCAAAGCTTAGTTGTATTAAAGGATATCTTTACCTGAGAAGAAATCAACTAGGAAAAGCAGTTTCAGAATTTAAAGAGCTGTGCCCTGAAAAAAAGGTTGCAAATCTTACATATATCTGTAAGGAGTGTCGAACCACTTATGATGAATGGGCAGGAAGATGCAACACCTGTAATCAGTGGAATAGCTTTGAGGTTGATCTTAGAGGTTGTGAACTTCTCAAATGATAGATATTTTTCGAAAAAAGCGAAGAATTGTCATAGATACGAGTGTATTTATAAACCCTGATGTAAGAAAATATTTTGGTAGAGATCCAGAAGAAGCAATAGCTGAGTTTATCAAACTTGCAAAAAATCTAAAAAATTTAGAAATCTACATTCCTTCCTCTGTTTTTAAGGAACTTATGTATTTTATAGAGGAAAAAAAAATTCCAAAGGATTTCTATTTTTTTGTAAGAATCAAATCTCCGGATAAGTATAGAATCCTTTGCCCTGCCATCTTTTTTTATGAGCTTGTAGAGGAGATTAGAGTAAGGGTAAATAAAGGACTGAGAGTGGCGGAAAACGCTGTTAGAGCTACAAGTGAAAAGGAAACAAACGATATTATCAAAGATCTACGAAAAAAATACAGAGAGGCTCTTAGAGAAGGAATTATAGACAGCAAAGAAGATGTGGATCTTTTATTTCTTGCTCTTGAACTTAAAGCTGCGTTGGTTACCGGAGATCAAGGACTTATTAAATGGGCTGATAAGTTAGGAATCGAATGGGTTGTGCCTGAAAAAATTAAGGATTATCTTTCTACCGCCTAAAACTAACTTAAGAAAAACTTCCTATTTTTCTAAATTTTTTATATCTTTCTTTGATAAGTTCCTCTATTGGAAAACTCTTTAACTCTTCAATGGTGCTTATAATTTTGGATTTAATCCTTTTTGCTATCTCCTGTGGCTCTCTATGGGCACCACCGAGAGGTTCAGGGATGATGTCATCAATTATACCAAAACTTTTAAGGTGTTGTGCTGTAAGTTTCAACTCTTCTGCAGCTCGGGCATAGTCTTCTACGCCAACCTCACCGCTTTTTTTCCAGAGTATTGCTGCACATCCTTCAGGTGATATAACTGAATAAATTGAATGTTCAAGCATAAAAATTCTGTCAGCCACACTGAGTGCCAACGCACCTCCGCTTCCACCCTCACCTATCACTATGCTTATTATTGGAGTTTTTAAAAGAGACATTTCCATTAAATTAGTTGCTATTGCTTCTGCCTGTCCTCTCTCTTCAGCACCTATTCCAGGAAAAGCTCCTGGTGTATCAATCATGGTGATAATAGGCATTGAAAACCTTTCTGCAAGTTTCATTACTCTAAGTGCTTTTCTGTATCCCTCTGGATGGGCTTGACCGAAGTTTCGATAAATTCTCTCCTTTATGGTTCTTCCCTTTTGATGACCAACTATTGCAATAGATTGATTTTCAATCTTTCCAATTCCTGCCACTATTGCAGGATCATCACCGAATCTCCTGTCTCCGTGAAGTTCTATAAAGTCATCTAAAATCATTGATATGTAATCAAGAGTATATGGTCTTTCGGGATGTCTTGCAAGTTGAGTTTTTTGCCAGGGAGTTAGATTTGAGAATATTTCAGTCTTTAATTCTTTTAGCTTTTTGTTTATTCTCTTTATTTCCTGTGTAAGGTCAATATCACTTCCATCAGACAGTTTTTTTAATTCTTCAATTTTTGTCTCTAAATCCTGAATTGGTTTTTCAAAATCAAGATAATAGGTCATACCAACCTCACTTGACAGTTTTTTATTTTGTTTATTTTTAAGTCAAAATCCATGCAGGGTTCATAGGGACTGAGAATTTTAACACAACAGTCTCTAAAATTTAAACATATATAAAGGCCACCATTTCCGTTTATTTTTTCAGTTAGGCATTTTCTTATCTCTTTAAGACTCTGATAGGCTAACTCCTCGTCGTCACAATCTACAATTATTTCGTATTTCATTTTTAATTCTGTCTCTATCAAAGGCGATATCTCTCTTGCCAAAAACTTGGTTGTGTCAGCAGATTTGAAAATAATGCCTTTAAGAAGAATGCTGTTTCTTTCTTTCAAAATCTCGCTATATTTTTTAAATAGATCAGAGTAAATAACAACTTCTAACCTTCCTGTTTCATCCTCTATGGTAATGTAACCTGTAACTCCCTTTTCTTTTGCCTTGCTTTTTACTTCCTCAATAATTCCGGCAATACTTACCTCTTGAGACTCTTCTCCTCCATTGTCTAACTCTTCTTCTGCTATTTCAAAAATGTCAGCAATAGTGGTAATACCCCTTTTGTTCAAGGCAGTACGAAGAGGTTTTAAGGGATGTCCTGAAAGATAAAAACCAAGAGAGGCTTTTTCCTCGTTTAGAACTGTTTTATTGTCCCACTCTTGTATTTCTTCTTCATTTGAGAACAACGCACCCCTTGGTGCAGAGCCTTTATGAGAAATAAGCTCACTCATTGCTAAAGCTCTACCTCTGTTTGGTGGATAGGATGGATAAAGAGAATCAAAGGCACCAGCTTTGATGAGTGACTCAATAACCTTTTTATTCACCTTTCTTGTATCCACCCGAAGCATAAAATCTGTCATAGATTTGAATTTTCCTTTACTTCTTTCCTTAAGAATTGATTCTAAGGCTGCTCCTCCAACACCTTTAACAGCTTCAAGGCCAAAAAGAATAGAGGATCCAATAACTGTAAAGGCTCGCTCCGACTCATTTATGTCTGGACCTTTTATTTCGATACCCCAGAATTTGCATTCGTTTATGAACTTTACAATTTTATTTGTGTCGCCCATTTCATTAGATAGGTTTGCGGCAAAAAATTCAACTGGATAATGGGCTTTTAAATAGGCAGTAATGTAAGATAGATAGGCATAAGCGGCAGAATGAGATTTATTAAATCCATATTCACCAAAGGCTGCCATTAAATTAAAGAGATTTTCAGCCTTTTCTTTTGGCACACCCCTTTGTACAGCACCCTTTACAAACTCCTCTTTAAGGCTTGCCATTAGCTCAGGAATCTTCTTGCCCATTGCTTTTCTTAGGACGTCTGCCTGTCCCATAGAAAATTGAGCAATCTTGTTTGCAATTTTCATAACCTGCTCTTGATAGAGTATTACACCATAGGTTTCATCGAGAATTTCCTTAAGCTCAGGTAATTCGTACTCTACTGGAATGAGGCCCTTTTTTCTCCTGATAAAATCATCAACCATGCCACTTCCAAGAGGTCCTGGCCTGTAAAGAGCAACGAGAGCAATAAGGTCTTCAAATCTTTCAGGTTGCATTTTCTTAAGTATATCCCGCATCCCTCTACTTTCAAGCTGGAATATACCTGTTGTGTGTCCTGAAGACAAAAGCTCATAGGTTTCTTTATCATCAAGGGGAATTTTATCTATATCTATTTCCTTCCCCTGCGTTCTCATGTATTTAAGCGTATCATCAATTACAGTTAGAGTTTTTAAACCGAGAAAATCAAATTTAAGAAGTCCTATATCCTCTAATGCCTTCATGTCAAATTGACTTATAATGTTATCTTCTCCCGGATTTTTATAAAGAGGCATAAGGTCTTCAAGAGGCACAGGAGAAATTACAATTCCTGCAGCATGCTGAGATGCATGCCTTGAAAGGCCTTCAAGTCTTAAAGCTATATCAATTAGTTGGCGCACAGAATTATCACCTTTATAAAGAGCCTGCAGCCTAGGCTCTAACTCTAAAGCCTGCTGCAAAGATGGGCATGCAAAGGGAATTAACTTGGCAATTTTATCTACTTCTGAATAAGGAATATTAAGACCTCTGCCAACATCCCTTACAACAGCTCTTGCAGCCATTGTTCCAAAGGTAATTATGTGAGCAACCCTGTTTTTTCCATACTTTTCCTCCACATATCGAATAACTTCCTCTCTTCGATCTTTACAGAAATCAACATCAATATCTGGCATACTAATTCTCTCTGGGTTGAGAAATCTTTCAAAGAGAAGTCCATATTTTATAGGATCGATATCGGTTATTCTTAATGAATATGCAACAAGACTTCCAGCAGCCGATCCTCTTCCAGGGCCAACAGGAATTTTTCTCTTCTTAGCATAATTTATGAAGTCCCAGACAATTAAAAAGTAAGATGAAAATCCCATTTCAGTTATTACTTTTAGTTCCCTATAGAGTCGCTCATTGTATTCCTCTGGTGGATTACCATTGAATCTCTCATTTAGTCCTGCTATGGCAAGCTCCCTTAGATACTCTTCTTCAGTGTAACCAGCGGGCACATCATATTTAGGCAACTTGTATTCGCCAAGCGAGAAATCAAAGTTGCATTTATCAGCAATAATTAGAGTATTTTCTAATGCCTTTGGTATTTCCTTGAAGGCGCTATACATTTCTTCTGGAGATTTAAAATAGAATTCATCTGTTTGAAATTTAAGTCTTTTTTCGTCTTTTATGGTTTTTCCTGTTTGAATGCAGAGTAAAACCTCATGAGCCATTGCATCTGACCGATGTAGATAGTGACAATCATTGGTAGCAACAAATTCTATTTGGAGTTTTTTTCCTATATCGAGAAGTCCTCTATTTGCTATTACTTGCTCAGGAAGACTGTTTGATTGAAGCTCAAGGAAAAAGTTATCTCCAAAAATCTCTTTAAGCTTTTTTGCAGTGCTAATTGCCCTTTCCATGTTCTCATGCACAATATTGTATGGTATCTCACCCTTTAGACAGCCTGAAAGAGCAATTAATCCTCTGCTATGTTCACCTAAAAGTTCCATATCAATTCTCGGCTTGTAATAAAAGCCTTCAAGATAGGAACGGGTTACCAGTCTAGTTAGGTTTTTGTAACCCTCTTCATTTTGTGCAAGTAAAGTAAGATGGAAAGAAGCTTCTTCAGGCATACCTGGATCTTTGTTTACCTTAGTTTTGTCAAATCTACTCTGTGGTGCCACATACACTTCACATCCAATAATCGGCTTTATTTCTGATTTTCGAGCTTTCTTAAAAAATTCCACAGCTCCAAACATGTTTCCATGGTCAGTGATAGCCACTGCCGGCATTCCATATGCTTTAGCCTGACGAATCAATTCATCAATTCTAATTGCACCATCAAGCAGGCTATATTCTGTATGAAGATGAAGATGGACAAACTGAGGTGTGCTCATATTATGTAATGTTAAAATTTTAACCTAATCTAAGTCAATTTCTCGCCTTTCCTCAAAAAACCTCTTTAACATAGCATTCTTTCCTCATAATTGACAAAAGGCAACCATCTTTTAAAACCCACTGATATAACATCTAAATCTTCTCACAAGAGATTATCACCCACCTTCATCACTAAGAACTTAAAAACCTTTGTAAATCAATAAGTTATTATCTACAGATTAGTCTTAGTGCCCTCTAAGCTATTTAAAACCATCTGATTCTCCTTTAACTGTCTATATTTTCTTCCTGCCCTGTTATCTCATGTGCGAATCTGATCATCTCTCTACGTTCCGCTCTATTTTTTCCAATTAGAACCTCTCCCCCTTTTCGTTATTGCGAGGAGCGTAAGCGACGAAGGGATCTCGTCTTTTCTCCTACTTGGACGAGATGAGATTCCTCACTTCGTTCGGAATGACGGTGGAGGAGGAGTCATTGCGAGCGTCAGCGAAGGGATCTCCTGACCACTCGCCTTGGCGAGAGACTGCTTCGGGGCATCGAGCCCCTCGCAGTGACAAGTGGAGTGTCATTGCGAGCGAAGCGAAGGGATCTCGTCGTTGCCTCTTCGCAGGCTTTACTTATAGACCCTGTCGGGATATGGAGCCCCTCGCAGTGACAGAATGAGACTGCCACGGCCACTTCGTGGCCTCGCAGTGACAAAAGAAGGATATCATTGCGAGGATTTTCCCTTCTGTCATTGCGAGGAGCGCAAGCGACGAAGCAATCTCATTCCGTTGGTCTTTGAGACTGCCTCTGCCACTCAGTGGCCTCGCAGTGACATGTGGGGGGTGTCAGAGACTGCTTCGCCTCATCGAGAGGCTCTCAGTGACACAATGCATATGCTATGTTCTCAGAGCCCTCCTTCCTGACTTTATTCTCTCACTCATAGGTCACTCTATCCTTTACCAATCTCCACATTCATGTCATCTCTTAACCGTGATACCTTTATATTAGCAAGATTATACGTAGAATATTATGGATTAAAAGTGGAAATCAAGAAAGAGGAGACATTTCTTTGATTCAGGTTTTGCCAGAGAGATTTTGATACTATTAAACAGAGTGAAAGAAAAATTGGCTTTAAAAAGTGGAAAAGTTATTAGACTATAATTAGATGAGCAGGGAAGATATAAGTCTTTTAAATATTTAGTTTTTTTGAATAAAATACACCATAAATTGATGAAGTCAGAGGAAAGACAATATCCCTTTTATTAACTAATCTCGAAAATCAAATAATTTCGGCAATTCTATAGTAAGCTCCTTGATAAAATCAAATAATGTGAAGGATTATTTTCTTTCAAGGGCAGTTGCTTTTTTCCTCTCGTTTGATGAACCTAAAGCCTTTATAGTCTCTAAAAGGTCTTCAGGTTCTGTTCCAATTTTTACAGGATTAACAGAGAGAATTCTCTCGATATCTTGAATAGTCATATTGTCAAGAAACATATCTTCACTATCTCTAACTGTAACATCTGGCACGAGAATTATATCTCCAGGTTCTGTGTAAAGAGCAAGCCCTTTTATTATATCTTCTCCTGTTAAGAGGCCAGTTACTGTTACTCCTTCACCAAAAAGATTATTCTTTATCGGATAGAGATCTATAGCGATGCCTTTTTCTTTCAATTTTTCGACAAATTGAAGCAAATAGGGGTAAAAAGACACTCCTGTGAATGCAATGAAACGCCTTTTTGTTTTAATGGATGGGATATCTAATTTCATGGCCTTGTATAAAAAAAGTGGCACCAATCCAACACCATTTTCAATCTGAGGAAATTCATCATAAGTTCGAATGGGTGGGAAGGGTTTCTCACACCGAATATAAAATTCATCGGCAAGGTAAACAAAGGAGATTCCATGCTTTCTTCGAAATCTTTTCTGAAGAGGTTCAACTATCTTTATAGTTTCTTCAGCCTTATAAGGTGTAACAGGTTTAAGTCCGTTTTTGTGATACTTTGTAAGCCCCACAGGCACTATGGCAAGGGAAGATACATAGGGATAAAACTTATAGAGCTCTAAAATTGTCTTCTCTAAAACATCGCCGTCATTATACTCAGGACATAAAACCACCTGGGTGTGCATTCTTATCTTCATCTTTGCAAGCTTTTTTAGTTCATGAAGTATTGGTGGTGCATCGTAGTTTCCAAGTAGAGTGTTTCTTATCTCAGTATCCACTGCATGAACAGAGACATACAGAGGACTTAAATGCATTTTTTTTATTCTGTCATAATCATTTGAAGTTAAGTTTGTAAGGGTAATATAGTTTCCATAAAGAAAACTTGCTCTGTAGTCTTCGTCTTTTATATAGAGCGATTTCCTTAACCCCTTAGGCAGTTGCTCAACAAAGCAAAAAAGACATTTGTTTTTACATCTCCGAATAATAAAAGGTTCAACCTCTATTCCTAAGGAAGTGTTGTCTCTTAAAATTTGAAAATTTAATCTTTCTTCGCCTCTTAGGACAAATATGTTTAGATATTCTGTGTCAGAGTGAAACATTATATCTAATGCGTCTTTTACATAATGCCCGTTTATTGATATAACTCTGTCACCCTCTTTAATACCTGCCTTAAAAGCAGCACTGTGAGGAAAGACTTTTTGTATTTTTACTCCCCTTCTATTCATCGCTAAAACGAATAATAAGGTACTGAACCAATGAAATAATCGATAAAAAAGAGACTAAGTAGTAACCCAAAGGTGGCACCTGAGGCACAGAGAAATTTATAGAAAAAAGAATATAGCCAAATATGATAACCTGCGAAGCACTACTAATTTTACCAAGCATTGTAGGTTTGCTTATCTTCTTCTTTGTAAGATATGTTTCAACCCAGCCAATAGCTACAAGCATATCTCTCGTAAGTACCAGAAGAATAAACCATCTTGGAGCTAATTCATGGATATAAAAGGAAACCATAACACTAAGAAGAAGCATCTTGTCTGCCAATGGATCAAGAAATATTCCTATCTTTGAAGTCTGATTAAACTTACGAGCAATTAATCCATCAAGACCATCTGTTATACCGGCAAAAATTACGATTTTTAAGGCTATTGAATAATCCTTTGAATTCATGGCAAAGAGAAAAAAAGGAACCAGAAGAATTCTTAAAAAAGTAAGCGCATTTGGAATAGTGAGTACCCTATTAGTTATCATAAAACCTTATGGGATGTTATATGGAATTGGAAGATTGCCATTAATAAAACCTCTTGCATACTTTTTCTCAGCAGCAAAATCAAAGGTCTCGCAAATATTTAATGCCTCTTTGAAATGGAACTTTGCTAAAGCCTTTCTCTTCTTCATATACATAATCATTCCCTTTAGAAGCCTGCAGTAGGCCTTTCCTCGTATATCTTCACATTTTTTGAAGTTGTTCTCTGCTTTTTTTATGTATCTCTCAGCATTTCTAAAGCTTACCATGGAGTCATTTTCCTTATTTTTTATGATCTCTAACATTGCCATGCTCCATAGAGTATAGGATGAACTTACTATATCGCCAATATCTCCATAAATTTCAAGAGCCCTTTTAAAATTTTGCTCTGCACTAATAAAATCACCTTTCATTCTATAAGCATTACCAATTCCACAAAATGAATAGGCTTCTCCGAATTTATCGCCTATTTCTCTAAATATTTCATTTGCCTTTTTATAAAAATCCATAGACTGGTCATAATTTCCATAAATCCTGTTGCTTCCTCCTAATCCACAATAGGTATAACCAACGGCTTTCTTGTCCTTGAATTTTCTAAAATAGGATAATGCCTTAGAGAAAGCTTCTATGGATTTTTTCCCTCTTCCTCCAAATCGCCACGCTGCGCCCTCAGCCCAATAGGTAAAGGCTATGCCCTTTTTATCTTTATTTTTTTCATAAATTTTTCTTACCTTTTTTATTATTTCTAATGCCTCTTTCCACTTACCCACTCCTTTTTTCGTAAGAGCAAGTCCTATTAAAGCATCACAATAGTCAAGTTCACTGTTTAAAGCCATGGCCATCTCAGATGCTTCTAAATAAAGACTCTCTGCCTTTCTAAACTGCCCTAGAATTCTCTTTAAGTCTGCTATTGCCATAAGAGAATCGAGAATTAGAGGAGCATCCATTTTCTTTAATGAAGCTTTATAGATTTTCTGCCATAATTTAGCAGACTCTTTAAAATCTCCAACTTCTCTGAATTTTTCAGCTTTTGTGATAAGTGCCTTCATTTAAGTTCTTTTCTTAACCTTTTCATAAATTTTTTATAATCTTCCTGTCCAAAAAACTCAGAACCCATTACTAAAATATCCGCACCAGCTTTAACTATTTCTCGGGCATTTTCCAATTTTACACCACCGTCAATCTCTATCATAGCCTTTGATTTCTTTGAAAGAAGCATCTTCTTAGCCCTTCTAATTTTATCCATACAAAAGGGTATAAATTTCTGTCCTCCAAACCCCGGATTTACTGTCATAATTAGAAGTAAATCAATATCCAAAATTATCTCCTCCACAAGGGAAAGAGAAGTGGCAGGATTAAGGGATACTCCAGCCTTTATACCTAACTCTTTTATCCTTCCTATAGTCCTGTGTAGGTGAGCAGAAGCCTCGATATGGACAGTTAAGAAATCTGCACCAGCTTTAACGAAATCTTCTATATATCTTTCAGGATTAATAATCATTAGATGAACATCAAGGGGTAGATCGGTTATTCTTCTTATTGCCTCTACTATCAATGGACCCACAGTAATATTTGGAACATATACTCCATCCATAACATCTATATGGATTATGTCTGCTCCAGCTTCCTCAGCAAGTTTAATATCTTCAGCAAGTCTGCAAAAATCAGCAGAAAGTATTGATGGTGCAATTAATGTCAACTTTATTCCTCCTTTTCACCTAAACTTACCAATAATCTGATTGATTTTCCTCCTTCATCTGGTTCAGGTCTTTGAGCAATAACAGTGTTTTTTTCGTATTTTTTCGAGTGAATAAAGATTACTCTCTCAATGGGAATTCCTTTTTCAACTAAAATCTTTTCTGCCTCCTCTAAGGAAAGTCCCACAACATCAGGCAAAACAGGGAACCTAACTCCTTTACTAACAATAACTCCGATTTCACGGCCTTTTTTTACTTTAGTATCTGGTGGAATAGTTTGCTTTGAGATTGTTCCTAAGGGAAAATCCGAATATTCTTCGCCGTCTATTCTCATGTAGAGCCCTCTTTCTTTAAGTATCTGATTTGCTTGGACTATATCTTTACCTCTTAAATCCGGAATCTCTGTGGTGCCACTTGAAACAAAAATGGATAGAAACAAATATCCAGATAAAAATCCTCCTATTATAACAGCAAATATATATAAAATCTTTTTCATACTCTCTTTAAAAGCTTAGCAAAAAAAAATCCATCCATTCCATCTTTATGAGGATAAGTACGAAATATTTCTATACTACAAAATTGAAAATGCTTCTGTAAAAAATCATCTATCACTTTTTCACCCTCTTCTGGTTCTGTGGAACATACAGAATAAAGCAAAATACCTCCTTCGGATACAAAATTAGATATCTTATGTAGCATTTCTCTCTGAAGTTTCGATAGTCTTTCTATCTCTGCCTCCTCTACCCTGTATCTAACATCAGGATTTCTCCGTATAACCCCTAAAGATGAGCAAGGAGCATCAAGAAGAACTCTATCAAATAGATGAGGTGGTTGAAATTTAAATATATCTTTAAATTGTGGCTCAATCTTCACATTAGGTAAGAATTTTCTAACTCTGTCTATATTTTCAAGCAGAATCTTAAATCTTTTCATGTTATTTTCAAGGCAAAGTATTTTCCCTTTTTTCATAAGAGCTGCTGTTAAAAGAGTTTTCCCTCCAGGACTTGCACAAGCATCAAGTACTGTTAAATCTTCTTTGGGCTCTAAAAGAAAACAAGCAAGTTGACTACCTTCATCCTGAACAACCCAAAAAAAGGGAGCTTTCTTAAGAGTTTCTATAATTTCATGTCCCTGGCCCTCTATCATTAATCCAGAGGATACATGTCTTGAAGGATTTACCACAAATCCTTTTTTTTCAAAATAATCGGCAATCATATCCCTTTCTTCAGGCTTTACTCCAATACAAAAGGGCGGTTTTTCGTTGTTTGCCTTAAGAAGAGCCTCTAATTCTTCAGGAGAGAATCTCGACTGCCATCGCCTTATTAGCCATTCTGGATGGGAATAGGCTATTTGAAGATTTGGAGGCTTGATTCTTTCCCTAATTTCTTGGAGACTTGCTCCTTCGAATTTTCTTAAAAAATTTCTAAGAATAGCATTTACTACTGCTGGCCTTCCTTTAAATGTTTTCTCAATATTTACCCCTTCATTAATTGCTGCATAGGCAGGTATATTTAGAAAAAGGATTTGATAGATACAACATCGTAAATTGTTAATAGTGAGCGAAGAAAGAGTTTCTTTTCTCTTAAAGAATTCTTCCAAAAGAAAATCAAGGTAATATAAATTTCTTAAAACTCCATAAACTATTTCAATGAGAAATGCCCTATCAGAATTTTTAAAAAGATTAAGAATCCTATCTGTTAGGGTATATTTAAGAGGTTTTTTCTTACCTAAAACTACATTTAAAACTTCTACTGCAACTTTTCGTGGATTTTCTCTTTTGTGAACCATCCAATAGCATCCTCAACTTTCTGCAAATTTACTGTGGTATCAACACATGGACCAAAGGGCCTTTCATTTAAAATCCCTATCACAGGAATTGGATAGGTATCAACTATTCCACTTGAAAGGTCCCTTTCGCAAGCAACTGCAACAATGGCATCGGGTCTAACCTCTTTCACAACCTTGCGGGCAATTGTTCCACCCGTTGCAATAGAAATGCACACCCCCCTTTTTTCCGCAAGAGATATAAGTTCAGCTATTTTACAATTTCCACATCTACGGCATCTGAAAACATCGAAGGTAAGTCTTATGTCACATTTAGAGTTTTGTATGCAATGAGGCAGCAAAAGAAGAATTTTTTTTACCTCTTTGTTCTCCTTCATAACTAAATAGTTATTAAGCTTTACAATATAGGCTTGCAACGAGGATTTCTTTGATTTAACAAAAGCTCCAATTAGCATAAGAGTAGGATAAAAAACCTTTAGTACAAAACCTCTAAGAAAATGAGTCCAGACCTTCATTGATTCTTCTTCCCAAAATAAATTCCTTCGCAGTCATCTCCTTTTTGCCTTCAGGCTGAATGGAAAGAATTTTAAGCAGACCTTTTCCTGTTGAGACAACAATCTCATTATTTGCTTTTATAATCAAGCCTGGAGCACTACTTTTTCCCTCTAAAACTTCAGCTTTTATTAATTTCACTCTCTCACCTTTAAAAAAACAATAAGCGCATGGCCAAGGATAACAACCCCGTATAAGGTTAAAAATATCCCTTGCTGATAAACTCCATATAACCCTTCCATCTTCTTTTTTAAGTTGAGGAGCATATGTAGCCTCACCAATTTGAGGAGTTGGCTTAATTAGTCCTTGCCTTATTTTCTTTATGGTTTCAACAACCAAATCTGCACCTAAATTAGAGAGTTTCTCTGATAGTGTAAGTGCATTGTCTTCGTCATCTATTTGAACTGCCTTTTGCAAAAAAATAGGACCTGTATCTAACCCTTCATCTATTAACATTGTAGTAACGCCCGTTGTCTTTTCGCCCCTGATAAGAGCCCATTGAATTGGAGCAGCACCTCTGTATTTTGGTAACAAAGAAGCATGAAGATTAATACAACCCTTTTCTGAAGCATGGAGTATTTCACTTGGAAGAATTTTTCCATAAGCAACAACCACTCCAATTTCTGCATTTAGTTCCCTAAGCATTGAGAAGAAGCTTTGATCCCTTATTTTTTCCGGTTGCACCACTTTAAGGCCGTATTCCAAAGCAACTTTTTTTACTTCGGGAGGCTGAATCTGCTTTCCTCTACCTTTTGGTCTATCCGGTTGAGTTACAACAAGAACTATTTTTTCTCCATTAGAAATTAAAGCTTTTAGGGTTGGCACAGCAAACTCTGGTGTTCCAAAAAAAATTATTCCCTCATTTTTTTTTAACATAATGGTTAGTTTACTTTTTTGATTTTAAATATTTTCTTCTGAAAAGCTCTCGTTTTAAGGGGCTTATTCGATCAATTAAAAGAATGCCTTCAAGGTGATCTATCTCATGCTGAAGGGCTCTTCCCAAAAGTCCTTCTCCTTCAATCTCTACTTCTTTACCCTCTCTGTCTAATCCCTTTATCAAAACCTTCTCTTTTCTCTTAAGCCTTGTTAGAAATCCTGGCAGACTAAGACATCCTTCCTCTGAAAGAATCTCTCCATCTGACATCACTATCTCAGGATTAACTAATACTATCAGTCCGCTTTTATTTTCCCTTTGACTTGTATCAACTACAATTAATCTCTTCGATACTCCTACCTGTGGTGCTGCAAGACCTATGCCATTGGATTTATACATAGTTTCTATCATATCATCAATGAGTTTTTGAAGCTTTCCATCAATGTTAGAGATAGGCTGTGCTTTCTTTTTTAAAACTTCATCGGGATATTTTCTTATCTCAAGAATTGCCATAGAAAATTATAACTAAAATACGCTAAATTTGAAAAATTTTTTCGGATTTTTCTTAATCTCTTCTATCAACTCTCTAATTTCCCTAACACTCTGCCTTAAATCTTCAGCTGTGTTTTTATCTTTAAGTAAAAGCTGAAGGGTGCCTTCAGATTTTTGAATTTCATCGAGCAATGCTTCAAGCTTTTTTGAAGAACTGAGAAGATTATCATACAGAGATGGATCATTAATCATTTTTCCAAGAGTTCCATCTGAGGATACCATCTTATTTGAAATTTCTTCAAAATTTTTGGCGCTCTTTGACAATCTCTCGTATAACTCCTTATCTTTTGCAAGCATTCCAATACTTCCTTGCCTAAATTCCTTTATAGTTTCTCTTAACTCATAAACCGTTGAATTCAAATTATTGTAAAGGGAAGGATCGAAAAGCAGCTTTGAAACTGTGCCTTCAGATTTCTCAAGTTTAGAGGCAAATTCATCAATTTTTGATATGAATCTTTCGAGCTTATTCAACATAGAAGTTGCAACTCCAACAATTTCTCGAACTTCAATTTGAGGATAACCGTATATCCCCTTTGAAATTTGAAGTTTTTCCTCTGCCTGTCCTGGAATTAATTCAATGTATTTATCTCCAAGCAATCCCAATGTCTGAACCGTAGCTTTTGCATCAGTCTTTAAAAATTCGGTAACATCCTTGTCAATTGAAACCTTTACAATTGTTCCATATTCCTTGCTAAGCTTTATATCCCTCACTTCACCAACATCAACACCAGCCACTCTAACAGCTGATCCCTTTCTTAGTCCTTTAACATCAGTAATATAAATATCAAGTAAAACTCTCTTTGTAAGAAGAGATTGAATACCACCTGAAAATATGATCACTATAAATATGATTAAAAGAGTAAGTGTTATTACAATGCCAACCTTAAGGGATGCCCATCTTAACTGCTTCTTTCTATCAAACACTTTTAAATCCTGCTTAAAACTTCTGCATACCTGTTTACCATCTCAGTAAGTTCCTTCTCAACTCTCTCATCTGGTTTACCAATTGCAACAGGACCATAATGTCCAAGCCTTGTAAATCCAAGACACAGACAACCATGAATAAGAAAGGCTTTGAGAATATCAAGACATACAGTCTCTCCTCCACCTCCAATCATTCCAGTTGAAGTAAAGGCTGCAACTAACTTTCCCTCTATTTTTCTGTAGTATTTGACACTTTCATCAATGAATTTTTTAACCTCTGCAGCCATGGTTCCAAAGTAGTTTGGAGAACCAATTATATAGCCATCGTAATTAGGAAGCACATCTACATCTACCTCATCAACTTTCTTTAAATCAACGGCTATATTCTTGTTTGCCAATCCCTCTGCAATCTTTTTTGCCATTTTTTCTGTATTACCTGTCCTTGAATAATATAAAACCAAAACTTTTTTCATCCTCTACCTCCTATGTTTTATTAAAACATTATAAAATATCTACTATAACCCAGGAAAGATAAAACTCAAATTCTTAAGTTTCAGTGGGGAAACTCCTCTTTCATCTTGGCGCAAAAAGCTGGCATTTGTGACATCAAAAGATGTGATATAATTTTATCATGAAGGTTGTTACTGCCAAAGAAATGGCTGAAATTGACTCCCTAACAATAGAAAAGTACGGAATTCCCTCGTTGGTTCTAATGGAAAGGGCAGCACTTTCGGTGGTCAATTGCATAGATGAGATTAATGACCAAACCATTTTAGTTTTGGCTGGTCCAGGAAATAACGGTGGAGATGGTATAGCTGTTGGAAGAATGCTTAAAAACAAAGGAGCTAATGTAATAGTGTTTCAGCTTTTTCCTGAAGACAAATTATCTTCAGATTGTAAAGCACAGCTTCAAATTGCAAAAAATTTCGGAGTTCCCGTTAAATTTGGATTTCCATCAATCGAAGAAATTAACAATGCTCAAATTATTATAGATGGAATTTTTGGCACCGGGCTTAAAAAGCCTATTGAAGGTAAACTCGCTGAGCTAATTAAAAATTTGAATTTATACCGAAAAAATACCATAGCTATTGACATGCCTTCGGGAATATCTTCTGATACAGGTGAAGTTTTAGGTGTTGCCATAAGGGCTCACTTAACAGTTACATTTGGACTTCCAAAAAGAGGACATTTTCTTTTTCCAGGCAGGGAATATGTAGGTAGACTAATTATCGAAGACATTGGTTTTCCAAGAGAGCTTATTGAGTCCGATAAATTAAGAATCGGTCTTTTAGATAAAAAACTTGCTAAATCTTTTGTACCGCCACGTCCTCTATATTCGCACAAAGGAACATATGGTCATGTTTTAGTAATAGCAGGATCTTCCGGCAAGACTGGTGCTGCTTTAATGTGTGCAAAAAGCGTCTTAAGAACCGGCGCAGGGCTTGTAACATTAGCAATTCCTGCTGCTTTAAAGGTTGTTTTTCAGAGTAATGTGCTTGAGGAGATGATTCTTTCTCTTCCCTGCAATACTCAAACTTTGTCAAGTAAAGCCATTGAAGAATTAGAGAGATTTATCAATGAAAGGGCTGATGTAGTTGCCTTTGGACCTGGAGTAGGAATAAACGAAGACACAGAAGAAATTTTAAAATTTCTTCTTAAGAAATGTGCATGCCCTATTGTTATAGATGCCGATGGTATAACACTTCTTAAAAATAATCTTGAATTACTTAAAAGCTCGAAAGCCAGCACTATTATTACTCCCCATCCTGGTGAATTGGGAAGACTAATAAACATGCCAATAGGGGATATTGAAAGAAAAAGGATAGAAATAGCCATTAGTGTAGCAAATAGCTTAAATACCATAGTTGTTCTTAAGGGAGTTCCTACCGTCATATCATCGCCAGAGGGGCATACTCTCATTAACTCAACTGGAAATCCTGGCATGGCATCAGGTGGTTCAGGAGACGTACTAACGGGGATGATTGCATCTCTAATTGGTCAAGGGATGGCTCCCTTTGAAGCGGCCTGCCTTGGTGTATATTTACATGGTTTAAGTGGTGACATAGCTTCATACTCTAAGGGATTTCATGGCATGATTGCCCGAGACATTATTGAAAGTATTCCTGCAGCATTTATAGAATTATCAAAGTGAAAAAAATTGATAGCATTCAAAATCCTCTCATTAAAGAGATAGAAAAGCTAAAAAAACATCCCGAAGATAAAATTTTCATTGAAGGTAAAAATCTCATAGAGGCTGCTTTAAACTCTCCCCTTTCAAGTATTGATAAAGTTCTCCTAACTGAGGAATTTGCTCAAACGGAAATAGAATTTTTAAAATCCATTGAAGATAGAGCCTTACCTGTGATAATTCTTTCTCAAAAAATTGCAAAAAAAATATCTGACACTGTTACACCGCAAGGCATTTTTGCTCTTATAAATTACAAAATACAAACAATTAAAAATATCTCTTTAAAAGAGCCTTCACTAATAGTCATTGCTGACAAAATTAGAGACCCTGGAAATCTTGGGACTTTGATAAGAGTTGCAGAAGCATTTGGAACAGAGGTTTTTTTTGTAACAAAAGAAACCTGCAATCCCTTTTTACCAAAAACACTCCGAGCTTCAGCAGGAAGTCTTTTCTTTTTTCCTATTATTAAAACCGATGGAAAAACAATTAAAGAATACATCCTTAAACATAAACTTTCCCTTGTTATTACCGATCCGCATGCAGAGAATTTAATCTTTCAAATAGACTTTAAAAAGCCTATGGCTTTAGTTTTTGGAAATGAAAGGCAGGGAGTTTCAGAAGAAATCTCTACCATCTCTCATATAAAGTGCAGAATTCCTCATATAGGAAAAACAGAAAGCTTAAACGTGGCAATAAGTGCCTCTATTACTCTTTATGAAGTACTTCGTCAACGTACTCTATCAGCAATGTAAATAATTTAAAAACTGCTTAGGAAGCAAAGTTCCCCAAAAAAGATTTGGAAGGTGTCGAAAAGTGATGATCGGGAGTTTAGTTGAAATTTGGATTACTCAAAAGGTCTTTCGATTTATGGTATCATATAATAATCCAAATGAAAAATTTTTTGAGGAGGTATAATGAAAGTAATTCTCAAAGATAATATTGAAGGTTTAGGAAAGGCTGGTCAGATTATTAATGTTAAAGATGGTTATGCAAGAAATTTTTTACTTCCTCGTGGGCTTGCCCTAATAGCTGATGAAAAAAATATGAAGCTTCTTGAGTATCAAAGGAAAAAAATTGAAGAAGAGGCAAAGAAAAAACTCCAAGATGCCCAATCAATTGCTGAGCGTATGAGCAACATTACTCTTACATTAAAAGCAAAAGCTGGCGAAGACCTTAAACTTTTTGGTTCCATAACGCCAAAGGACATTGCAGAGGCTCTTGAAAAGGAAGGCTTTAATATTGACAAAAAACAGATAAATATCGCAGAACCTATAAAGAGAATCGGAGAATATGAAGTCGAGGTAAAATTAGCCAGTAATGTAAGTGCAAAAGTTAAACTAAATGTAGTTTCTGAGTAATGGCCTATTTAAAAGAGATAGGTGCTTCTTTAGACAGACTACCACCTCAAAGCATAGAGGCTGAGCAGGCTGTTATAGGAGCAGTAATTCTTGAAGGAGAATCTCTTACAAAGATTATTGAAATTTTATCTCCGGAGGATTTTTACAGAGAGTCCCACCGCAAAATTTATCAGGCAATGTTGGAACTTTTTGATAAAAATGAGCCCATTGACTTAATAACCCTCACAGAACATTTAAGAGATAAAGGAGAGCTTGAAGAAGTAGGCGGTTTAAGCTATATTAGCCATCTTACAACAATAGTACCCACATCAGCAAATGTAAAATATCACGCAAAAATTGTTAGAGAGAAGGCTCTTTTAAGAGCTCTTATTCGTGCTTGTACGGAAATTTCGTCTAAAGTCTATGAAGAGCCTGAGGACGCTGAGGAAATGATAGATTTTGCTGAAAGGCTAATTTTTGCCATATCAGAGAAAAGAACAAACACGAGCTTCTATCAGATGAAAGATGTGGTGAGAAATACTTTCAAAATATTGGAAAGCATGTACGATAAAAAAGCGGTAATCACTGGAGTTCCTTCAGGATTTAAAGACTTAGATGAACTGACAAGCGGATTTCAACCAGGTGATTTAATAATAATTGGAGGCAGGCCTGGAATGGGAAAAACTGCCTTCTCTCTTAATATCGCCCAGCATGTGGGCGTAGACCTTGGAGAACCCGTTGCCTATTTTAGCCTTGAAATGTCAAAAGAACAGATTGCCATGCGACTGCTAAGTAGCCTCGCCATGGTAAACTCGTCAGCCTTAAGAAAAGGCTTTATAGGAAAAAGAGATTGGGAACGCATTACAGAAGCAGCTGTAAAACTAAGCGAAGCCCCAATTTACATAGATGACTCCTCTCAAATGAGTGTTCTTGAAATAAGAGCTAAGGCAAGAAGACTTAAAATGGAACAGGGAAAACTTGCCCTTATCATCATCGACTATCTGCAACTCATGCGTGGAAAGTCCAATTACGAAATAAGAGAGCAGGAAATTGCTGAAATATCTCGTTCACTAAAGGCTATGGCAAAAGAACTAAAAGTTCCTGTAATTGCCTTAAGCCAGTTAAATAGATCAGTGGAAAAAACCTCTGACAGAAAACCTACCTTAGCCAATCTTAGAGAATCAGGTGCCATAGAACAGGATGCAGATGTAATAATATTTCTCTACAGAGATGAAGTCTATAACAAAAAAAATCCGGCAAATAAGGGCAAAGCAGAAGTAATTGTTGCCAAGCAGCGTAACGGCCCAACCGATGAGATAACTCTAACATTCCTCAGTGATTACACGAGATTTCTCGATTATACGGACAAGTATGCAGGAACTGAGATAGAGGAGGAATCCTAAAATGTTTGTAAGAAAACCTGCTGTAGCAGGATATTTTTATCCTTCCTCACCAAAGGAAATCCTTTCTGAAATAAAAGAATTCATGCCAACACTGAAAGGCAAAGAAGCATATGGAGCCATCTGTCCTCATGCAGGCTATGTTTACTCAGGAAGCGTTGCTGGTGCCGTATATGCCCAACTTAAACCAAAAGAAGTCTTTATTCTCTTAGGACCAAATCATACCGGTTATGGAAAAGACGTATCAATTATGCCAGAAGGTGAATGGGAAATACCTCTTGGAAAGCTTTCTATTCACCAAGAACTAGCAGAAAAAATATTAAAACACTGCCCTTTTGCTTCATCTGATATAAAAGCCCATTTGCATGAGCATTCCCTTGAGGTTCAGCTTCCCTTTATATACTATCTAAATCCAAATGCAAAAATTGTTCCAATAACCCTAAAAGCTCTATCCCTTGATGATTCCCTAAGTCTTGCGCAAAGTATTGGAGAATCGCTGAAGGAGAGCGCTCTTAGTGAAAAGGCTATAATTATCTCAAGCACAGACATGAGCCACTATCTTCCCGATGATTTAGCAAAAAAAGTGGATGCATTGGCTATCGAAAAAATAAAAAACTTCGATCCCTCGGGGCTTTATGAAACAGTCTTTACCCATCAAATATCCATGTGTGGAGTTATACCTACAGTTGTTATGCTTTTTGCAACCAAAATTCTTGGTGCAACGCATGTAGAAATAGTTAAATATACGACCTCGGCAGAGGTAAACAGAGATTACGAGAGAGTTGTAGGATACTTAGGTGCTATTGCCCTCTAAAATTCCTCTCTCTGCCGCTATTCTTGCTGGTGGCAGATCAACGAGAATGGGGAAGGAAAAATGTCTTCTTAAAATAAGAAGCAAAAAAATAATCGACCATATAATTGCCAATCTAAAAGACCTCTTTCAAGAGATTTTTATTGTAACCAACTCTCCACAACACTATTTTTTTTCAGGATTTACCCTTTTTGGAGACATATATCCCTACAGAGGCCCCATGTCTGGAATTCATGTCTCATTAAAAAATTCGAAATTTGATGTGTTTGCCTTTGCCTGTGACATGCCTTTTGTAAAAAAAGATTTAATCTACACTCTTTCAGAGATACACCTTACTGGTAAAAGTTATGCCACAGTTGGAGCACTGGATGAAAAAATTTACCCTCTTCCCGGAATATACTCGAAAAAAACCTTTGATGAACTTGAAAGGCTTATAAAAGAAAATAAGTTAAGTATGATGAAATTTGTACGGGATATGGATGCTCAAGTAGTAAATGTTGCAAATTTAGACAAAGAAGGATTATCTTTTATTAATATAAACACTGAGGATGACCTTTTAATCCTCGAAAAAGGAGGCATAAGATGTTTGGATTAGGAACCCAAGAATTACTAATAATTCTCGTTATTGTAGTTATACTTTTTGGGGCGACAAGACTTCCACAGATTGGAAAAGGAATTGGAGAGGCAATTAAAAATTTTAAGAAAGCCACTTCTGAAAAAGAAGAAATTGATGTAACTCCAAAGAAAGACACAGAAGAGAAAAAATAGATGTGAGTAGATTTCTTGAAGCTGAGATTAATCTCACACAGTTAGCTGAAAACTTTAAACAAATTAAACAATACTTAAACGAAAAAAAGGCTTCCTGCAAGACTATAGCCATAATTAAAGCTGATGCCTACGGTCATGGTGCTATAGAAAGTGCAAAATGTTATGAAGCTTTAGGTGTAGATTATCTAGGAGTTGCCTTTTTTGAGGAAGCCCTAATTCTTCGTGAAAGCGGAATAAAATCAAAGATACTTATGCTATTTGATAGAGAGATTGAAGGAGTATTTAAAAACAATCTTACTCCCGTTGTTTTTGACTACAAACAGGCAAAGATGCTCTCCAAAGAAGCAGAAAAAAGAGGAATGATACTTCCCATACATGTAAAAGTGGAAACTGGAATGGGAAGACTTGGAATATATGAAAATCCCTGCAATGCAATAAAAGAAATTGCTAATCTTAAAAATTTAAAAATTGAAGGTATAATGAGTCATCTATCCATTGCAGAAGATAAGGATTGGACACAAAATCAGGTTGAAAAACTAATGAAAATTAGAGATTGTCTAAGGAAATTTGGATTAACCCCGATATTTCATATTGCTAATTCAAGAGGACTTTTTTACGAAAATGCTCTTTTTGATGCTGTACGTCCAGGACTTATGCTTTACGGATACGGCTCAGTAAATAGCCAAATCATTGTAAAACCCTGTATGACAGTTAAAACAAAAATCTTGGACATAAGAAAACTTCCTGCCGGAATGCCAATTAGCTATGGAGGAACTTTTAAAACAAAAAGAGAGAGCCTTATTGGAGTAATTCCAGTTGGATATGCGGATGGATATTTGCGAGGGCTTAGTAATAAAGCAATGGTTATTGTAAAAGGCGAAAAAGTTCCTGTTGTAGGTACTATATGCATGGACCTTACCATGATTGATCTTACTCAAATAAAGGATGTAGAGATTAATGATGATGTAATTCTTATGGGAGAGAAAAATCAGGAGAAGATAACTGCTGAAGACATAGCTACTTGGGCAAATACAATACCCTATGAAGTTCTTATCTGTTTAGGAAGTAAAGCTAAAAGAAAATATATTCAATAGGAGGAATGAATGATCTCTGAAAGAGGTAGAAAAATTAAGCCTTCACCTACTTTGGCGGTTGACTCCAAGGCTAAGGAACTTAAAGCTAAAGGCATTGATGTTGTTAACTTTGGTGTTGGAGAGCCAGATTTTGACACTCCAGAACACATTAAAGAAGCTGCTATAAAGGCAATTAAAGATGGTTTTACTAAATACACACCTGTTGGAGGAATAGACGAACTTAAAGAGGCAATAGTCGAGAAACTTGAGAGGGAAAATGGTCTTAAATACAGCAAAGAAAACATTCTTGTTTCCTGTGGTGCTAAACACACCCTATACAACATAGCGCAGGCTCTTTTTGGTCCTGGAGACGAAGTTATAATTCCATCTCCTTACTGGGTCTCCTATCCTGATCAGGTTTTGATAAATGATGCTGAACCAGTGATTGTGGAGACCTATGAAGAGGACGATTTCATGTTAAGACCTGAAGCCCTTGAAAATAAAATTACGAGCAGAACGAAAGCTATTATTCTTAACTCACCTTCAAACCCTACAGGATTCATATACAATGAATCAGCACTAAGAAAAATAGCTGAAATCTCACTTAGGCACAATCTTTATATTATCTCCGATGAAATTTATGAAAAGCTTTTATATGATGGAGAAAAACACATAAGCATTGCTTCCTTCGGAGAAGAAATAAAGGCAAGAACAATTGTAGTAAATGGACTAAGTAAATCCCATTCAATGACTGGTTGGAGAATAGGCTATGCAGCAGGTCCAGCAGAAATCATAAAGGTGATGACAAACATTCAGAGTCAATCCACCTCTAATCCTACCTCTATTGCCCAAAAAGCAGCAGTTGCCGCATTAAAAGGTCCTCAGGATTGTGTAGAAAAAATGAGACTCGAATTTGAAAAACGAAGAAACTTCCTCGTTGATGGTCTAAACAAAATCCCAGGTATCCGATGCAAAATGCCTAAGGGTGCTTTCTATGCCTTCCCAAATGTGAAAGAAATACTCGGTAAAACTGCCAATGACAAAAAGATAGGCACTTCTATGGATTTAAGCATATATCTCCTTGAGAATGCCCATGTGGCGTTAGTTCCAGGTTCAGCCTTTGGAGGAGAGGGACACATAAGAATCTCCTATGCCACTTCAATGGAGAATATTCAAAAAGGGTTAGAACGTATAAGCAAAGCAGTGGAATCGCTCCAATGAGCTTTAAATGTGGATACGTAGCATTAATTGGTAAACCGAATGTAGGAAAATCTACGCTTCTTAATAATATCCTTGGCGAAAAAATCTCCATTGTAAGTGATAAGCCTCAAACCACCAGAAATAGAATAATTGGAATTAAAAATCTTCCTGAAGCTCAAATAGTCTTTATTGACACACCAGGTATTCACAAACCCAGACACAAACTGGGAGAGTTTATGTTAAGGGAAGCTCGCGAGGCTATTGAAATGGTTGATTTGATTGTTTTTATGGTTGAAACAGAAACTCCAAAAGATGCAGACCTTGCAATAATTGAAAAACTAAAAAAACTAACAAAGCCTGTAATTCTGGCAATAAATAAAATTGATAAAGCTGACAAAGGTAGCATTCTTCCAGTTATCGATGTTTATAATCATCTTTACCATTTCAAGGAAATAATTCCTATCTCAGCCCTTAAAAAGGATGGCATTGACATACTTATTGAAAACATAAAAAAATATCTCCCACACTCTCCTAAGTTGTATCCTGACGAAATCATAACAGACCAAGCAGAGAGATTCATCGCATCGGAATTTATAAGAGAAAAAATAATGAAATATACAGGCGATGAAATTCCTTACAGTGTAGCCGTAGATATAGAAAGTTGGGAAGAGAGTGAAAAACTCATAAAAATTAAAGCAAATATTTATGTTGAAAGAGAAGGTCAAAAAATTATTATAATAGGGAAAAAAGGAGAAAGACTAAAAAAAATTGCTACTGAGGCAAGGCTTGATATTGAAAAACTGCTGGGTGCAAAGGTCTTTCTGGAAGTATGGGTAAAGGTTAGAAAAAAATGGAGAGAAAGAGATATTTTATTGAAATCATTGGGGTATTAAGATGTTAATTGAAATGAAAGTTGAAGGATTACTTTTTGATCCTCGAAGTGGAATGTATATTTTACTTCTACAGCAAATAGACGGAGAAGAAACACTACCCATATGGATAGGAAAACCTGAGGCAGACTCTATTGCCCTTGCACTTGGAAAGGTTCTTACTCCAAGGCCACTTACTCATGACCTCATAAAAAACATATTCGAGGAGTTAGATGTTAGAGTAACAAAAGTTGTTATCACTGATCTTATTGATAATACCTATTATGCACTTATTTATGCCCATGACGGAGTAAGAGAAAAAACAATTGACTCCAGACCCTCTGATGCTGTAGCAATTGCTCTTAGAGTTCAGGCGCCAATATTTGTTGAAGAAGGCATTTTTGAAATTCGAAAGGCCGATGAACTGGAAGAATGGCTTAAAAATCTTAAGCCTGAAGACTTCGGCAATATTATGTAATTGATGTTTTTTTCAACTGAAGGGATTGTTCTAAACAATACTCCCTATGGAGAAGCCGACCTGATTGTAACCTATCTGACAAAGGATTTTGGACTTACCAATCTATTTGCTAAAAGCCCTCGTAAGATAAAAAGTAGATTCGGAAGTTCCTTAGAACCCCTGACTTATTCAAAGATAACCTTTATTGGCAGAGAAGAGAAACTACAAAGAATCATTCAGTCTCAAATCCTTCATCCCTTTCACGAGCTAAGAGAGGATTTAAAAATATTTATAAATTTTGCTGAAGTGCTGAAACTCATAATCAAATTTACTCCTGAAAGATTACCTGTTCAGGATTTATTTTCTTTGCTACTTGATACCCTTTTTATCCTCCAAAAAACAAATAAGATAAATAACCATATTCTATCTCTGAAGCTAAAAACACTCAAAATTCTTGGATATCTCCCAGAGATTTTCCTTTGTGGAATATGTAAGACAAAGATAGAAAAGGAAATCATCTACTCAAAAGGCTTTATCATTTGCCAAAAATGTAAGAATTCCTATCTACAAAATAATAGCGATGTGAGAATAATAAGCCTTTCTGAAGGAGCAATAGCACTTTTAAGGGGGCTTATAACCTGGCAGATACCTTTCTTAGAAAGAGTTAAAATCTCAGAAAAGCTTTCAGAAGAAATCAACCTCTTTATAAATACTCATGTTGAGACTATCTTGGGTTATAATAATTGAGTAGAAAAAGCTAAAGGAGGGAAAAGATGCAGCAACAAAAACCAATGTGTGTTATCTGTGCATGGAGAGCAACCTGTCAAAAGCAGTTTTCTCTTAAGGCAGGACAAAAATGTCCCGAATTCGTGAAAGATGTGACCGTTAAAATTGAAGAAGAGGAAGAAAAAGAAGAAAAAGAGAAAAAAGAATAAGCCAACATGGAAATCATCAAATATTTTCTTCTTACCTTCATACCCCTTTTTGTAGCTATTGATGCACCAGGAATTCTTCCTCTTTACATATCCCTTGTGGATGGAATTCCTGAAAAAGAAAAAAAACGCATTGCCAGACAATCGGTAATAACAGCCTTTTTAGTTGCCCTTTCTTTTTTATTTTTAGGCCAATTTATCTTTTCCCTTCTTGGTATAAAACTGGAAGACTTTATGATAGCTGGAGGAGTGCTACTTCTTATTCTCTCCATATCTGAAATGCTAAGAGTAAAAGAAAAGGATATTACAATGAGCGATACCTTAGGAGTCGTTCCTATTGGTACTCCACTTCTTGCAGGACCTGCCACTCTTACAACCCTTGTTATTCTTGCTGGCACCTATAGTTATCCAATTGTTATTTTCTCTCTTTTTTTAAACCTTCTTATTGCCTGGATAATGCTTGATCGAGCACAGCTTGTTATTAAAATAATGGGTATCCATGGAATAAAGGCTTTTGCAAAGGTGATGGCTCTTCTCCTAAGTGCCATAGCAGTAAGCCTTATAAAGCGAGGATTGATGAAAATCCTTGAAACAACTTAAAATACAGCTTAACTTTTTTCACCAATTTACATACAAGGAGGGCACTTTAAATGAATCCCACTCATGTTATATATCTTTTGCGACATGGAGAAACAGAAGGACCAAAGAGGGTTTACAAAGGTCACATAGATGTGCCCCTTAGTCGTGCAGGAGAAAAACAGGTAGAGAAGGTTGCTAAGGCTTTAAAGGAGTTTACCAAGAAGTATACTCTTAAATGCGAAACCTGTTACTCCTCTCCACTTAAAAGAGCAGTTAAGACAGCCCAAATAGTTGCCAAATCCATTCCTCTATTTGTAAAGGAGGAAGAAATTCTCAAGGAGAGGAATTTTGGCGAATGGGAAGGTTTAAGCATAAATGAAATAGTCTCTCTTTATCCAGAAGAATTTGAAAGATGGAGAAAGGATCCTGTTAAATTCTCTCCACCACAGGGAGAATCCACCCTTGAGGTAAGTAAAAGAGCTCATAAAGCAATTGAAGAAATATTAAAGAACCACAGAGGTGAACAAGTATTTATTACTGCTCACGGTGGCATAAATAGAGTAATTCTTTGCAATATTTTGGGAGTACCTCTTGAAAACATTTTTCGGATTGAGCAAGAATTTGCATGTGTTAACATCATTGAATTTTATGAAAACTATCCTGTTATTAAGCTTATAAACGGAGTTTTCTGGCAAGATGCACCCCATTGAAAAAGCCTATCTATTTTTCTATCATCGAAAGAAAAAAAAGGCCCTTCGAAATATTAAAAAGCTTCCCTTTCCTGTCATAAGTATAGGTAATATAACAATTGGTGGAACAGGTAAGACTCCTTTTACCCTGTCTTTAGCAAAGGAATTAAAAAAAAGAGGCTTCATACCAATAGTTCTTACAAGAGGATACAAGGGAAAACACCCAGGCCCAATATTAGTCACTCCTCAGATGAAAGCAGAGGAAGTAGGAGATGAACCTCTCATGATTGCTCATTGTGGATATTGGGTTATCAAGTGTGCTGACAGATACAAAGGGGGGCTTTTTGCTTTAGAAAATTTTAAATTCAGTAAAAAAGATAAAGTAATTTTCTTAGTAGATGATGGTTTCCAACACTGGAGACTTTACAGAGATTTAAACCTTCTTCTCATAGATGGCTACAGAGGATTCGGAAATAGAAAAATATTTCCCTTTGGACCTTTAAGATCACCTCTCAGTGAAATAAAAGAGGCACATATGGTTTTCATAACAAAAAGAGAAAACAAAGAGCTTAAGGAAGAGATAAGCAAAAATGAAATTAAGGATATTTATTTTATTCCTCTTCAAATTCTGGGAATATTTGACCAAGAGGGAAATAGGATTAATGCAGAAGGAAAAAGTATTTTTGCCTTTTCAGGAATTGGAAATTTTGAAAGCTTTATCAAGACATTAAAGAGGCTAAATTTAAATATTAAGGGCTATAAAGAATTCCTCGATCATAAAAAATATTCAGAGAGAACTATTAAAAGGCTCATTTCTATTGCCAAGAATGCCCAGCTTTTAGTCACCACAAAAAAAGACTTTGTAAAAATAAAACAGCTTGAGACATTCATACCTAATCTCCATTACATTGATATAGAATTTGAAATAGAAGAAGGAATTATTGATAAAATTCTCACTCATCTAAATAGAATTGGGGAAAATTGATTTTCCGGGATTTTCTATCATTGCGACTTCGAGAGATAGCGAGAAGGAAGCAATTTCCTGACCGTAGGCTTTACTTAGAGACTGCTTCTCCTCATCAAGGGGCTCGCAGTGACACAAGAAAAGTGTCATTGCGAGGCATCTCATCTTTCATCATCACAAGCATAGCGAAGGGATCTTCTTGCCTCGCCACATTGGAGAATGGGAATGAATCAATCTAACAAAAAAGGAGCTAAACTTTTTTTTCAATCCGACGATATATATAATCAAGACAGCAAGGTGGAAAGGAGGTGAAAGATTAAATTCACCTTGAATGTCTGCACACAGGAGGTGTGCTAAAAAACAAAACATGGAGGTTTAAACCATGGCATTAAGAATTAATTTTAACGCAGAAGCATCAGTGACCCACACAGCCCTTCTAAGAAACGAAAGGGCAATGAACAAATCTCTTTTAAGAATTTCAACAGGTAACAGAATTCTCTCAGCAGCCGATGACGCAGCAGGACTGTTTATTGCAGACCAGCTCTCAACAGTTGCTGCAGCCCTTGATCAGGGCAACCGTAATATTCAAACAGGTATTAGTGCGCTGCAAATTGCTGAGACGAATGTTGGACAAATCTTTGAAAAGCTTCAGACAATCTACACAAAAGCCCAGTCTGCAGCCAATGACATCAATGACCCAAATGCAAGAGCAGCTCTTCAGAGAGACATTGCTAATATTGTTGATGCAATTCAGAAAATTGGAACAGACACCGAGTATAACGGAATTAAGCTTCTTGATGGAACATTTGCAGGAAAGGTAATACACTACGGTGCAAGAGCTGATCAAACAATCACAACAAGTATTTCAAATGTTAAAGCCAATGCTATAGGTGCCTATGTTATTGAAGCAAAAGGAGCAGTGGCATCCAGTACAGCTGCATATGCAACATCTATTACAGGTAATTGGCAGTTTGATTCTTCTGCTGATACAGTTACTGTAGGTGGTGTTAGTTTAGCAAGTACTCTTAGTTATACCGGTGCAGTTGATGCACGGGCAATTGCAGATGCAATTAATAATAATGCTAATCTTCAGCAGGCTGGAATCTCAGCAAGAGCTGTAAATACAAGCACGGCAAGTGTAGATTGGAATAATATTGATAATACCGCAGCTTCAGGATCATTAACGATCAGATTCTATGTTGGCAAAAAAACCGATACAGCCTCTGCTATAAGTGTAACAGTAGATGCAGGAAAGAGCCTTACACTTGATCAACTTGTATCTGAAATAAATACAGGGGCTTCAACAAAAAATCTTAATATAACCGCTGCCAATGTAGGTAATAGACTTGTTCTTACAACTCAAGGTGAAACAATTGGTGTTGAGGTAGTATCTGCCACTGGTTCAGCAGCTGTCAACCTTGGAATGCTACTTGAGGGAGCAACCGGTTCTGTTACTGCAAATGCTACAGGTTCAGCCGTTAAAATTGGTAAGCTTATTGTAACAGGTACAGATTCATACTCATATGATTTCAGTGGAATTGCAGATTCTAATTCAGGGTTAGGAGTTACAAATGCGGGTTCTGGGCAGTTTTACAATCTCTATTCGGTTGATGTTACAACAAATGCTAAAGCTGAACTCGCAATAGACATAATAAACACAGCAATTAAAAAGGTTGATAAAGTAAGAACTCAGATTGGTTCCGTAATCAATAACCTACAGGCAATTTGGGACGGTCAGAAAGCCTCCTTTGACAACACAAAAGAGGCTGAAAATGTCATCCGTAACACAGACTTTGCTGCTGAGATGAGCACCTTCACCACCATGCAGATAAGAATGCAGTCTGGTATTGCAATGCTTGCTCAGGCAAATGCTTTGCCTCAGTTAGTACTCCAGTTACTAAGATAATAGTTTTAACAGGAAAAATCCCCCTCCTCAAGGAGGGGGATGAAAATTTTTTAGGAGAGAGTTAAGATGCGGATGGATAGTATAGAAAGAGATGTAATTATAATAAATCCATATAGGTTCAAAAACCCATCTGCCCAAACAGAATGGGAGGCAAAATCCATCCAGAAAGACAATTTAAAAAATTTAGACAAAACCTATAAGGAAAGTTCAACTGAACTATCAAAACAAGTAAATCAAAACTTTAATATCTCTCAGGAAGAACTAAAAAAAATAATAGAAGAGATAAAGCATAAAATGAGCATGCTTGAAAAATATTTACAAATAAACATAGATGAACAACTTCAAATGCCAATTTCAAAAATTATTGATATGAGAACAGAAGAAGTGATAAGGCAGATTCCACCTGAATGGATTGTAGAAATCCTAAGAAGAGTAGAAGAGCTGAGAGGTGTTTTCTACTCTAAGGAGGTTTAAAAAATGGCAGACCTTTATATGTCAGGTCTAACAGGAGCTTTAGATTCTGAGACAATTATTAGCAATCTTTTAAAAATAAAACAGCAGCCTCTTACTGCATTAACGCAAAAAAAAGCCCTTGTGCAGGCAAAGGTCTCAAGCCTATCGAATCTTTTAGGCTCTATTAAGAACTTTCAGAGTTTTTTTGAATCCCTTAATATAGACAAAATTTTTACAACAAAAAAGGCAATTTCCTCAGATAATTCAATTTTTGAAGCTAAAGCCACATCAAATACACCGAATCTTAATATGAAAATTACTGTTAATAAATTGGCTCAGACAGAAATACGATCCTCTACCTTAGGAATGAATTCTCTGAATGATACTTTCTCCAGCTCAGGCACACTCAAACTTAAATATTGGAAAAATAACTCGGATGTTATTTCCTTTGATATAGATTACTCTGCAGGACAAACTCTTCAGAATTTTGTTGATAAGATAAATTCCTCACAAAGTTTTATAAAAGCATCAATTTATTTTACAGGCACAGACTATAGACTAATGCTATCAGAGTCAGATGCTTCCTCTTCATCAAAGGAGACCGATGAAAACAACCAGTCCTTTGTAATTGAAGTTGATTCCTCCTATGGTTTACCCGCTGAGCTTGGAAATCTTGAGAGTCTTCAAAGCGCTCAGAATGCTTCTATAAGGATTGGAAATTCTTCAAACCCAATTACTTCACCATCGAACACTTTCTCAAATGTTGTAACAGGACTTGACATTACCGTTAAAAAAGAAGGCTCAGCCACTCTTACCATCAGCGATGACTATTCGCAGCTTAACAGTGTTTTAAATAACTTTGCAAACAACTACAATGCAGTTGTCTCAATTATAAATTTAATGACTGGAAAGGGTGCCCAGTTTCAGGGAGACAGTGCTATCACCACAATAAAAACAAGCATGATAAATCTGCTTAATCCTCTTATTCAAAAGGGATTAATAAATTATTCTGACTCAGACGGCACTATTTCGATTAATACAGAAAACCTTGATAAGCTTAAATCATCGGATATAAATAGCCTTAAAGATATTCTTAACACTTTAAATAACTCCTTTTCTACTCAGCTAAAATCCATAGCAAGCACAATAACAACCTATAAAAATACAGGAGAAAGTCAGATAAATTCAATTAATGAGCGAGTCTCACTAATGCAAGCTCAATTAGTCAAATATGAAGAAAGACTTAGAAAAGAATTTGCCCAGCTTGAATCCTTCATATATCAGATGAATCAGATAAGTACAAGATTAGAAGACTTTGTTGTAACACTTTCAAAAATGACAGGAGGTAAAGAATAATGACCTATGTAGATGCCTATTTACAAAGTAGAGTTTTAGGTGCTGACCCAGTTGAGCTTATATTAATGCTTTATGAGAGAGCAATAGTTTCTCTAAACATTGCAAAGGAATCTATCCTTGGTGGAGTTGATGATCCTGAACTTTTAAAAAGAAAAGCAACTGAATTAGGAAGAGCAACTAATATAATCTACTATCTTCATGACACCCTTGACAGAGAAAGAGGTGGCCAAATTGCAGATAATCTCGCCACCATTTACTCAATATTAACAGAGGAGCTGGTTAGAGCAAATCTCTTTAATGATGTGGAGATAATTTCAAAGTGTATATCTATACTCAATAACCTTAAAGCATCTTGGGAAGACGTAAAAAAAGAAATGAGAGAAAAGCAAAATGCAGAGCGAAAATCCATTGCAGCAGCAGTCTGAAATAAGAAGTATTTTGATACAAGCAGAATTTGCCTTAAAGGAAAATCGCTATGAAGAGGCTGTTGCAATGCTTTCAAATATTAACATGGAGGAAATGGCAAGACTTTCGATGGATGAATTGCAGGCAATCGGTAAACTTCTTAACTACTTAAAAGAAATCGCACAGCAAAAAAAGGATGAATTAATAGAACAACTTAAAACCGTTCAGGCGTGTAAAAAGTACATTGGCTAAAATATTAAGCCCTGTCACAGGAGCGTCTTGATATCAATTCCCATGTTTCCTCGTCTATCTCATCCACATACTCAGATACTTTAAATTCTGCTCCGCACTCACTACAGCAGAGCAATACCCTGCTTCAGTAGAAAAATATGAAAACTGTGTTTTTACAGTATTTACATTTTACTCCCTTAAGGACTCTTTTTCTCAAAGGCCTCCTCCATTTTAATTCATTCTTCTTGCTAACTCAATCCATGGATAGTGTTGAAGAATCTTTACAAGGCTATTTAATCTACCTGAATTTATAAACTCTATTTTTTCATCACTGTCAAAAACTCCGTAGAATGAAGCAGTTTCAAAAAGGGCTCTGCCAAGATAATTATCCCTTGGTTTTAATACATCATCAGGTCTTGTGTAGAATGGGTCTTCTCCAACTTCACAGGATTTTCCAAACACATTAAACTGCCTGCAAGCAAGAGGCCTCATTGGATAAATCGAACAGACACCATCAATAAGAAAAGGACAAGTCTCACCCTTTTTATGTTTTAGAAGTGAACTCTTTATCTGTGAACGGAAAGGCTCTTTAATCTTTTCGATTACATACCAGTAAATTCCAACAATTTCAATCGGATAAACCGGAATGTCTCTGTGAGTTTTACAGCAGTTACTGCAACCTCTTTTACAGGCAAGGCTCTTACCTTGCTTTTCAAGTTTTTCAATATCCTTTTTTACACCTTCATCCATAATTGCATAGGCATTTAAGAGTAGCACTAACCAAGTATGATTTTTTTCATCCTTAGGGAAAGAGAGTCTAAACTTACTTCTTTTCAATTTTTATCTTTCTTGCTCCTTTGAGACTTTTAAGAAGGTCGGGATTATCAATAAGCTTTCCAACTAAATTTACTTCACTTGCTGGAACAGGCTCTTCATCTTTACTAAGTGGTGTTTTCCCAAAGAAAATGGCTAAAGCCTCTCCCGGAGGCCAATAGCCAATATCTCCAATCTTTACTTTTTTTGTAGCCGTATTGTCAAGAGGGATTTTAACTCCAATTGAAAAATAAAACTCATCTCCCCATTCATTTATATCACTTTCAATAGGAAGAGCCATTAAAATCTTTTTTGCACACTCTGTATCGAAAAGCTCTCCTTCTATCTCTTTATCGTCTATTATTATCCTAATTTTCTCAGGCATTTTTGGCTTTCTCTTTTTGTTTGTAAATCAGTATAGGAGACGATTTTTTATTTACCACATCTTCGTTAATTATACACTCACTAATTCCTTTCTCAGATGGTATAATATACATCACATCTAACATTATATCCTCTAAGATGCTCCTTAAGGCTCTTGCACCGGTTTTCCTCTCTATTGCCTTCTTCGCAATTGCCCTCAATGCTTCATCGGTAAAGGTAAGTTTTACTCCATCTATACTAAAAAGCTTTTGATACTGCTTTATAAGAGCATTTTTAGGCTTTGTGAGTATCTCCACCAATGCTTCTTCATTTAGCTCACTTAAGGTGGCAACAACAGGAAATCTGCCCACAAATTCTGGTATCATTCCATACTTTATCAAATCCTCTGGTTCCACATGATAAAGAATATTATCTGTCTTTATTTGTGATGTTTCAGATAAAAAACCAACGGTTCTTTTACCTATTCTTTTCTTTATTATCTCCTCAAGCCCAACAAAGGCTCCTCCACAAATGAAAAGAATATTTGTTGTATCAAGTTGAATGTATTCCTGATGGGGATGCTTTCTACCACCCTGCGGTGGTATATTAGCAAGTGTGCCCTCAACAATTTTTAACAAAGCCTGTTGCACTCCCTCTCCGGATACATCACGGGTAATTGAAGGACTGTCTGCTTTTCTGCTTATTTTATCAATCTCATCAATATAGACAATTCCAATCTGAGCACGCTTTATGTCAAAGTTAGCGTTTTGTAAGAGCTTTAGCAGAATATTCTCCACATCCTCGCCAACATATCCTGCTTCAGTAAGAGTTGTAGCATCCGCTATTGCAAAGGGAACATCAAGAAATTTGGCAAGTGTCTGGGCTAAAAGGGTTTTTCCTGTGCCCGTAGAACCTATAAGCATTATGTTACTCTTTTGAATTTCCTCTGAAGAACTACCTTTAAATATTCTTTTATAGTGATTGTAAACAGCCACAGAAAGAATTTTTTTTGCTTTTTCCTGGCCTATTACATAGTCATTTAAAAACTTATGAATCTCCTGAGGTGTTGGGAGATTATCCTTTGATTCTTCAAGAGATGAAAATTTTTCTTCCTCTAAAATCTCATTACAAAGCGATACACATTCATCACAAATATAAACTCCGCTACCAGCAATGAGTTTTTTAACTTCCTTCTGGGATTTACCGCAGAAAGAACATTTTAAATTTTCGCCATTTTTCTTTGCCATTTTGCTCCCACTTAACTTTTAATTGAAGTGATTACTTCGTCAACTATTCCATATTCCTTTGCTTCCTGCGCAGACATGAAAAAATCTCTCTCGGTATCTCTCTGTATTTTTTCAATAGACTGACCAGTGTGCTTTGCTAATATTCCATTAAGAAGCTCTTTCATCTTCAGAATCTCTCTTGCATGAATCTCCACATCTGTTGCCTGGCCATAAAAGCCACCAATTGGCTGATGAATCATTATCCTTGAGTGGGGAAGGGCAAATCTTTTACCCTTTGTGCCTGCTGCCAGTAAAATACATCCCATAGATGATGCCTGACCAATACAATAGGTGGCAATGTCTGGCTTAACATATTGCATTGTATCATATATGGCAAGCCCACTTGATACCATACCACCCGGTGAGTTTATGTAAATGTGAATATCCTTGTCTGGGTCTTCTGTCTGAAGAAAAAGTAGCTGAGCTATTACCACATTTGCTATCTGATCATTTATCTCGGTTCCAATAAAAATAATCCTATCCTTAAGAAGTCTTGAATAGATATCATAAACTCTTTCTGTTCTTCCTGTCTGTTCTATTACTATTGGAACAATACTCACTCTGATACCTCCTCTTTTTTAACAATCTTTGCCTTTTGCATTAAAACATCAAAAACTTTGTTCTCAAACACGCTATTTCTCACAGCTTCAAGAGATCCATCCCTAGAAATATAATATTGAACAATGCCTTGAGGAGTAATGCTATATCTTCTGGCTAAATTCATGACTTCTTGCTTTATTTCATCTTCAGAAACGGTTATTCCCTCTTTTTCTCCAATTATTTGAATCAACAGATAGGCCTTTACATTTCTTTTTGCCCTTTCAGATATCTTATCCATCTGTATTTCTATGTCAATTCCCATTGATTCGTATTCATCGCAGATTCTTCTCATCTCCATCTCTATAAGTCCTTCAGGAAGTTCAAACTCATAGTTTTCTAGCAGTTTTTTGAGAATCTCAAGCTTTTGCTTCTGCTCTCTTTGCTCTTTCATTGATATTTCAAGACTTTGTCGTATGTGATTTTTAAGGCTCTCCATTCCATCAAAGCCGAGCTCTCCTGGAAGTTCCTCATACGGAACATCCTTTTTTCTCTTTATTTCTTTTAGGGTAATTTCAAAATTTACTATTTTACCAGCAAAATCTGCGATGGAATTTTCAGGAAAATCTATGGTTACACTGAAACTCTCGCCCTTTCTTTTTCCTTCGATTGCCTTTGAAAAATCCTCAGGGAAAGGCCCAGCTCCCAGTTTATAAACATAGTCAGTTGCTTCTTTCCCTGCATCGGTTTTGTAATCTATTACCACAAGGTCCTCACTTTGGGCAGGTTCTTCTGTAGGCTCATAGGTTCCTCTCTCCTTTGAAAGTCTGCGGATAACCTCCTCCACATCCTCATCCTTAACTTCAACTGGAATTTCCTCTATTTCAATGTTTTCATAGTTTAAGTTTTCAATTTCAGGTCTCGTTTCAACTATCAATTCAAAATATAGAGGCTCATTTCGTCTTATATCAATTGCGTCTTCTGCTAAAGGTGGAAGTACAGGTTTTAAATTAGCCTCTTTAACTGCACTGTCATAGTATTTTGAAACAAGCTTTTCTAATACCTCTGATTCTGCATCCTTTCCAAATTTCTTTTCAATAATTGAAATGGGTGCTTTACCTGGTCTGAAACCAGGAATTTTTGCCTTTTTTTGAATTTCTCTCAGAACCTTCTGAATTTCACTTTCTACCACATCTGCAGGTATTTCAATTTTCAATCTCTTTTTAGTTGCTGAGATTTCATCAATTCCCTTTAACACTTCTCCTCCTTATAAAATAAATATTTTCCACCTTTAAGTTTAAAAGTCAAAGCTCTTTTTTGTCAATTAAATTAAGGGCTTTTAGAGTAAATTAAAACCTTATATGTTTTTACCGCTAATTTTTAAGAGCTATTTCTAAAATTCTTAATCCTTCAATGAAAACAAAATCTTTTTCTGAGCCTTGACCTAACTCCTTTATAAAAAGTTCTTTTTGAACCCTTAAAAAGTTATTTCGATCAATATCTGCTCTTTCGCAAAGCTCATAAATAAACTCATGAGGAATGGGCATCTCTAAAAACATCCCATCCCTAATACGAGGGTCTGCTCTTTTTTCTGATTTATGAAGGGTTAAGAATAAGTTTTCCATAAAATCCCTCTGGAGGGAGAGGTTTTTTCTCAATTCATCAAACTCTTCTTTTAGTTTTTGTTCTTTAAAAGCGCCATCCCATGCAATAGGATGGTTATCTTTAAAGCCTTCACAGTTTCTAAAAGCACCTTTTCTCCTTTCTTTAATCACCATATGCTGATAGTCTTCTGGAAATGTAACAGAAAAGGGAACCACTCTGCATTGAAGTGGTTTTGGCTTTTCATGGAGCAAACATAGAGAATTTTTTAAGAACCGACACTTTCTTTTAAACCTATTACCACCTATAAAATCTCCATTAATGAAAGAATTCCCATGCTGAAAGGTGATTTCCTTCAAATATTCTCTATGGTAGTCATTAACAGGAGATATTTTTCTAAAACCTATTGAAATTGGGAAAAAAGTATATAGGTGTTTTAATTCAGGTAGAGTTAAAATAGTTGCTCCTCCACAGCATTGGGAGGAGCAACTGATTGTGCAAGCAAAGTGTATAGATTGGCTCAAATTTTATTTTTATAAAGCGTCATTACTTCTTCTGTGGTAACAACTGCTTCAAGTTCCTCAGGATATCCACATTCTGCAAGAAATTTTAGTATATTTTCTCTCCCACCTTCCTGTCTATCAACTAATACAACAACCTTTTTAACAAAAACACCTGCTTCTTTAAGTCTTGTTATAGCCTGAATTGTTGAACTTCCCGTGGTTATCACATCATCTACCACCACAACACTATCGCCAGCATCTAAATTTCCCTCAATCCATTGCATAGTGCCATGTTCCTTTGCCTTTTTTCGAACAACAAAGGCTTCTATAGGACTTCCCTTTATATACGATGTATAGGCTACCGCAGTCGCAATAGGATCTGCTCCAAGTGTTAATCCTCCTATGGCCTTTACATTAAGAGGAGCTATCATATCATAAATGACATTTCCAATTAAATACATACCTTCAGGAGAAAGTGTTACGGTTTTACAATTAAAATAATATCTGCTTAACCCACCAGAGACAAGACGAAAAACAGGCTCTTCACTGTATTTAAAGGCTTTTTTGTAAATAAGCTCTACTATTCTTTCCTTCATACTCACTTTTTAGAATTGCTTATTAAATTTGATTCTGAGATTATCTGTTCTCAGCCTTAATAAGTCCTCTCCTGCTTTTCAGATTCGCATATTTCTTTTACTGTATCTTTTACAAGCTTACCATTTTCGTAAACCTTTTCAGAGACCTTTCTGCATTTTGTATAGGGATCTTTATAATAGTAATCACTTGCTGGCTCTGCTCTGTAGTAACCTCTTCCGTCTTCAGTTCTGTATTCAACAGGTCTTCCGCTTTGGTATGCTTCTCTTGAACCTCTCGTTGAAATATCAGCAATAGTAGCTCCTAAAACTGCTCCAAGTCCTGCTCCTATTACACCACCTCTCCATGGATTTTTCTTATCCAGAAGAGCACCTGCTATGCCACCCACTACAGCTCCTGCTCCTGCACCTTCGTAATGCTGCTGCTGAAGTTGAGCACAGGCAGTTGTAATTAGCATGAGTAAAGCTAAAATTAAAGCTGTTAGTTTCATTGTTACCTCCAAATAGTTAATAATTTTGTAATCCTATTCTAACATAAAATTCTCATAAATTACTCTGTTTCTGCCACTCTGCTTAGCTCTGTAAAGGGCAAGGTCTGCCTTATGAAGTATCATGTCAGAATTGAGTATATCTAACCTATTTGAGCAGGAGGTAAAACCTATGCTTACTGTTATCTTTACATTTTCTCCTTTTGTTGTAAAAAATTCCTTTTTTTCAATTATTGTTCTTAGATTTTCGCATATATGCATTGCCTCGGTTTCGTCAGTTGAAGGCATAAGCAAGCAAAACTCTTCTCCTCCATATCTTCCCAAAGTTACCTTAGCTGGTAAGTTCTCCATGCAATAATGCACTAAATCTTTTAAAACCTTATCGCCAGTAAGATGACCATAGGTGTCGTTAATCTTCTTAAAATAATCGATGTCTAAAATAGCAAGAGAAAGAGGTTCGTTGTAAATTTGACACCAATTAATCTCTTCAAAAAGTCGTTCCATGAGAAAACTTCTATTATAGGCTCCTGTAAGGGGGTCTTTTGTTAAAAGATTGTCGAATTCCCTTTTTAACTCAATCATTTTTTTGGCTTTCATTATTTTCAAAAAAAGGTCACACTTATTAAAGGATTCAAGAATATAATCGAAAACTTCATTTTGACAAAGATTTTTTAAAATTGAAGGAGTTCTTTTTTTTAAAATTACAATAAGAGGAATTTCTCTAATGGATGGAGCAATAGAGATAGTTTCTATAAGCTTTTTCCACCTATTTTTTAAGCCTACAATATCAATAAAAAGAATGTCTGGATTAATTTTGTATAATCTATCTACAAATTTTTCATCTATGGAGGAACTTTCAATAGAAGAAACATCATGGGCAAGAAAAAGTTTAATCCGTCTTGCAATGAAGCTCCTATTAGTTCCGACTAAAATAAGCATTTTTAATTGTCAAACATTATATAATACATGTACTTAGGATGTAAAGATTCTTCGGAGAGAATTTCTGGGTGAAGGTGAGGAAGTAACAGCCCTTCCTATCACTAAGTAGTCTGCTCCCATTGTTAAAGCCTCTCTGGCACTCACCACTCTTTTTTGATCATAGGCAAGATCTTCAGATGAACGAATGCCTGGAGTCACTACTAAAAAATCTCTACCACAAATCTCTTTTATTATCGGAAGCTCCCTTGCAGAGGATACAACTCCATCTAATCCGCAGTCCTTTGCAAGAGATGAGAGTCTTTTTACAATTTCATGAACGCTAATATTAATCCCGAGATTATACAAATCTTTTTCATCAAGACTGGTAAGAACGGTAACCGCAATAAGTTTTGTGGAAGCACTCATCTTTACCACTTCCCTTTTCATCTTAGCGCTTACTCTCAACATTTGTTCTCCGCCAAATCCATGAAGTGTTAACATGTCAATATCATATTGAAGGCAAACATTTAATGCTCTGCTGACAGTGTTCGGGATGTCATGAAATTTAAGGTCAAGAAAAACTTTTTTGCCCAAATCTTTAAGCCTTTTGACAATAGAAGGACCGCAACTACAGAAGAGCTCAAGCCCTACTTTGTAAAATCCTATATCTTCGCCAAGCTCTTCTACAATTCTAAAGGCTTCTCTTTCAGAGGAAAAATCAAGAGCTATGATAACCTTTTCAAAGTTCATCTATATTTTTGGTAAAACTATTCCCTGCTGGGCCTGGTATTTACCTTTTCTGTCTGCATAGGACACTTGACATTCTTCTTCTGCTTTGATAAATATAAGTTGTGCAATTCCCTCATTGGAATAAATCTTTGCGGGAAGCGGAGTAGTGTTAGAAATTTCAATAGTAACATAACCTTCCCAACAAGGCTCAAGAGGAGTTACATTCACAATTATTCCGCATCTTGCATAGGTTGATTTACCAATGCAAAGCACAAGCACATCCCTTGGAATTCTGAAATACTCCACAGAACGAGCAAGGGCAAAAGAATTTGGCGGAATTATACAGGCATCTCCTTTGAATTCTACAAAACTCTTTGGATCAAAACACTTAGGATCAACGATAGTGTTGTTTATGTTTGTAAATATTCTGAATTCATCGGCAACTCTCATGTCATAGCCATAGGAACTAACTCCAAAGGATATAACTCCTTCTCTGACAAGGCCTTCTTCAAAAGGTTCAATCATTCCCTTACTGGCCATTTCTTTAATCCAGCGATCATTTCTAACCATTAGGCATCACTCCTTTTCATTAAGTATTTCTCTCAATTTGTATAAAATTTCATCTCCTGAAAGGGTTTTTTCTATGGAGACAATATCCTTGAACTGAACAGGATAACCACTCATAAGTATTGTCTTTATTGAAGGACTGATTTGTCTCAGTTTTTTCATTAATTCAAGTCCTGTCATGCCTGGCATCACAAGATCAACAAGACAGAGGGAAACTCTATCTTTAATTTTCTCATATATTTCTAATGCTTCATTACCATTTGTAGCTTCATAGACTTCGTAACCATAATCTCTTAAAAGAGATGCTATGTATTGCCTTGTGTTAGTTTCGTCATCAACAACAAGCAATACTTCCTTTCCTTTCAAAGATTCTCTGTCAATAGAAGAAAAATCTTTTTCTGTCTGTGGTAAATATATCTTAAAGGTTGTTCCTTTACCTACTTCGCTATAAACATGTATGTGACCACCATACTGCTTTATCAAGCCAAATACTGTTGAAAGTCCAAGACCTGTCCCCTTTCCCTTTGGCTTGGTAGTAAAAAAGGGCTCAAAAATTCTACTTTTTGTTTCCTCATCCATTCCCTTTCCTGTATCAGTTACACAAAGCATTACATAAAGACCAGGCTTTATAAGAGGATGGGTGAAATGATACTCTGTATCAAGGGAAATTTCTTTTAATGAAAGTGTTATCTCTCCTCCATCTGGCATAGCATCCCTTGCATTAGTAATCAGATTCATCAGAATCACTTCAAGATGGGTTGGCTCAATTTTATAAAAAATCTCCTTTTCTGGTAACTTCAACATTACTTTAATATCAGAACCAACGAGTGGCTCTATAAAACCCTGAAAATTAGCGAGATACTCTTTTAAATTTAGCCTTTTTATTTCTCCAATCTCTTCTTTCCTGCTAAAAGTAAGAAGATTTTTAACGAAAGACTTAGCCCTCTGACAGGACTCAATAATTCTAACTGTGTAGCCTTTAAGAGTCTCGTCTTCTGCTTTACTCTCTAAAAGCGTTGCAAAACCAAGAATACTGGTGAGCACATTGTTAAATTCATGGGCAATTTTTCCAGAAAGTACTCCAAGGGATTCCATTTTTTGAGAATGAATGAGCTGCTCTTCTATTTTTTTTCTCTCTGTCATATCAATGATTGAGGCAATAGATTTTTTCGTATAGGGTATCATAGCCACATTCATAAGAACTTCCTTTATTTGTCCACTTCTGTCTTTTATTTTCGAGCTATACTGTCTTGGAGCTAAAGATGGCGAAATCCGCCTTAATTTGTGATATTCTATCATCTTATCAAGCATTTCTTCAGTAAAAAACTCAGTCCACTTCATTTTACCTTCTATTTCTCTCTTAGAATAACCTGTAAGCATTTCAAATTCATCGTTTGCAAATTCGATTGTCATATCCTCTTCAACTACAATAATAGCAACTCCCACTGAAGATAAGATCATATTCTGCTGTTCATAAAGCTCCAAAATATCCTTATGCTGCGTCTTGATTCTATCTATATACTCTATAAATCTGTCCCTCTGCTTATTAATTAGTGCACCAAGCATTCGAACAATTTCAATTGGTGAGTCTTCAGAAGCTTTTACTGAAAAGTTTCCCTTTTGAAGTTTTCGTAATACTTCAAAGTGTTCGCATATTCCTATGGCAAGTCCGTGATTAAGATCTATTAATGACTCTATTTCTTCCCTTAGCTTATTAATACTATCTATTAATCTCTGAACAGCATATCTTTCTACTTTTAAATCTATTTTTGGGGAAGTATCTCCTTTGCCTATTTTTTCAATAATGTCTGAACAAAGATGAAGAATTTCACTTAGTCTCTGACCGTGTTCACAAAAAAAATTCTTACACTCAAGAAATCCTCCTTCTGGACAGTGATACTGATTATCGATCATATCCTTATTGTCACCTTGATAGTATTTCCGTGCTTTTCTAAATTAAGTATTGTTTTACCTAATTTTGAACACCAAGCTTTTATGTCTTTTTCAAAGGTTGGACAATCTCCAAGTACTTCTACTATTTCCCCTTCTTTAAAATTGGGGTATGTAGCACTTAATTTGAGGATTGGATAGGGACATTTAAGCCCTCTATAGTCTATGAGTCTGTCAGCCAATTTTTTTCCTGTTCCTCCATCTCCTTAAATATCTTTTCGAAAATCTCTAATGCCTGCTTAGCTTCCGATGGCTCCATTTTGTTTATTGCAAATCCTGCATGAACTAAAACATAGTCTCCTATTTGTGCCTCGTCAGGAAGAAGCATAAGGCTTATCTGTTTGCGTAAGCCCATCACATCAACTGTTGCCATAACTCCTTCAATTTCTATTATTTTTGATGGGACTGCAAGGCACATTTTATCCCCCAATTTTCAAGTATTTTTAAGACTTCTTCGATTAACAGATTTAGTTTACCAGCTATAGTCGGAGTCAGGTCAAGTCCGATATCAATTGAAAGAGGTTGAATTCCAACAAGCACCAATTCCTCAGGCATTGTTCCCATTAATCGGGCAACTTCTATTAAATCCTGAACACCTACATGGTGGGCAGAAAGCTTACTTTTAAGATATGGTGGAATATCCTCTCCTCTTAAGACTTTCATAAATCCAGGTTCTTTGTGGAAATCAACAACATCTATTAGTATCATTTTTCTATATTTTTCCAAATATGGTAAAAGCTCAAGACCAAGTGTTCCACCATCAATGATTTCTACCTCTGGGTTAAAAGTATAATTATTTTTTAAAATCTCTGCTACTTTTGGTCCTGTGCCTTCGTCTTGCATAAGAATATTTCCAACTCCAATTATACCTATATCCATAGCTTTTCTCCAATTAAAAAGCCCTCCTGCAATAGGAGGGCTTTGTATTTGTGTTATTATTTTTTTATTCCTCTTTTACTTCAACAATGTGCATACCACATGCCATACAAGGGTCAAAGGAATGTATGGTTCTTAAAAGCTCAAGAGGCTGTTTTGAATCTGCAACAGGAGTATTCACAAGAGCTTCTTCAACAGGGCCTCTTACACCTTTATGATCCCTTGGTGAAAGATTCCAGGTAGATGGAACAACCATCTGATAATTCTCAATCTTCTTATTTTTAATCACTATATAGTGAGAAAGAGCACCACGAGGAGCATCATGCCAACCCATTCCCTTTGCCTCAGCAGGCCATGTCTTGGGATCCCATTTCTCAGTGTTGGCAATCTTATAATCGCCGTTTTTAATATTTGAGGCAAGCTCACTTATAAAGGATTTTGTCTTGTAAGCTGTTACAAGCGCAATAATTCCTCTTGCTGCAGTTCTACCAAGAGTTGAGAATAAAGCCTCTGGACCAACTCCAAGTTTTTTAAGCACCATATCAACCGCTTCCTTTACCTCCTTATTGCCTGCTGCGTAGGCAACAAGCACTCTTGCAAGAGGACCAACCTCCATTGGAAGTTCTTCATATCTTGGAGCTTTACCCCAGCTGTATTTTCCATCCACATTAAGATACTCATATGGTGGCTTAGGTCCAGTGTAGTTTGGTGTGGTCTCTCCATCCCATGGATGAAGCCCTGCTTTTTCACCCTTTGAATATGTATAGTATGAGCGGGTTATGTATTCCATTATCTTTTTATGGTCAACAGGGTGTACTTCTTTCAGATTTTTATTCTTTATAATTCCAGCAGGTAGCCAGAGTTTTCCATTAGCCTCAGGATATTCACCACAAGCAAGGAAGTTTACATTACCTCCATAATTTGCCCAATCTTTGTAGAAGGAAGCAACAGCAAGAAGATCAGGTATATATACCTTTTCAACAAATTCAATTGCCATGTCGGCATATTTATTAAGTGCTGCTATTGTACCAGCATTGATTGCATTCTGGCTTTCAGGATCTATTGGAATAGCCATTCCACCAACAAGGAATGTCTGAGGATGTGGATTCTTTGCACCTAGCATGGCCATCATCTTAATAACTTCCTTCTGCCAATCAAGTGCCTCAAGATAATGAGCCACTGCTAAAAGATTTGCCTCAGGAGGAAGTTTCATTGCAGGATGTCCCCAATAGCCATTGCTAAATATTCCAAGCTGGCCTCTTTCCACAAAGGCTTTAAGTTTGTCCTGCACAGCCTTAAAGTATGAGGTTGAGTTATTTGGCCAAGAAGAAATGCTCTTTGCAAGCTCTGAAGTCTTTGCTGGATCTGCTTTGAGGGCTGATACCACATCAACCCAATCAAGTGCATGTAGGTGATAGAAATGAATTACATGGTCCTGAACACACTGGTTTGCCATAATAAGGTTTCTCAAAAGATCTGCATTTCTTGGAACTTTTATCTTAAGAGCATCCTCTACTGCTCTAATTGAGGCAAGTGCATGAACAGTGGTGCAAACACCACAAAGTCTTTGAACAAAAACCCATGCTTCTCTGGGATCTCTTCCTTTAAGTATTACTTCTATACCACGCCACATTGTACATGAAGAATAGGCATCTTTAACCTTTCCATCGGCAACTGTTGCCTCAACTCTTAAATGCCCTTCAATTCTTGTTACTGGATCAATTACTAATCTTGCCATACATGCCCCCTTTATTTATTCCTTGTTTTCTTTTTTAGTTAAACCGGCTACTGCCATTGCGCCAAGCCCAATCTTGGCAAAGAAGGTATCTTTATTATCAACTCCTGCATAAAATGGAGCATAAGCGTCCCAGAATTTTGGCTCTGAACAGGCAACACAGGGATGTCCTGCCATAACAGGCCAGCTTGTGCCATCATTCCACCTTATTGTCGGACAGTTGTGATAGGCAAAAGGTCCTTTGCAACCAAGTTCATACAGGCACCAACCAAGCCTATGTCCTTTATCTCCCCAAGTTTTTGCAAATTCTTGAGTATCGAAGTGCCCCCTTCTTTCACAGTTGTCATGAATAAGTATTCCATGGGCAAATAAAGGTCTTCCAAGATTATCAGTTTTTGGAAGCTTTCCAAAGGTAAGGAAGTAAACTACAGTGGCTGTGAAGTTTTCCACATTAAGTGGACAGCCAGGAAGATTAATTACTGGCTTATCTTTGATTATATCTCTTACTCCTACAGCACCTGTTGGATTTGGTTTTGCTGCCGGAATTCCACCATAGGTGGCACAGGTTCCAATTGCAATAATTGCTGCTGCATCCTTTGCAACTTCTTTTAAAATATCAAGAGCTGATCTGCCACCAATACAGCAGTAAAGCCCTCCATCTTTTGTTGGAATTGAGCCTTCTACAACAACAAGATATTTTCCCTTATACTTATGAATAGCATCATGAAGTGATTTTTCTGCCTGATGACCAGCTGCTGCCATGATTGTCTCATGGTATTCGAGAGATACCACATCAAGAACAATCTGGCCAATAGTAGGTTTAGTTGCTCTTAATACACTTTCACTACAGCCTGTGCAATCCTGGAAGTGAAGCCATACAACCACAGGCTTTTCCTTTTTTTCCATTGCTTCAGCAATTTTTGGAACATAGGAAGAGGAGAGTCCGAGCACTGCTGCTGTAGATGCACAGAATTTTAGAAAGTCTCTTCTTGAGACTCCTCTACGAACCAATCCTTCATAGATTGTTCCCTTATCCATACACGCCCCCTAAAATTATTTTTTTCGTATAAAGAGTTTATATTTTTTTTGTCAATTTGTCAAGAGGCATCTTAAAAAAGTATAATAATTAACTTATGAAAAACCTATCAGTAGGTATAATAGGAGCTGGGCCAGCAGGAATTGCTGCTGCTGTTGAGTGCAAAGCCTCTGGAATAGGAAATGTGGTTGTTTTTGAAAAGAGCACTAAATTTTGCTCAACCATCCGAAGGCTTTATCCTGCTGGTAAAAGAGTTGATAGAGATTACAAAGGGTCTAAAGAGTCATCTACAGGAATCTGCACCTTTGAAACAGAAAGTAAAGAAGAATTCATTCAACGGATGAAAAAATATATTGAAGATTACCAAATTAAAATTGAATACAATGTGGAGATTAATTCACTTGAAAAAAATGATGATTTCTACTTTCTAAAGGGAGGAACCTTAAATTTTGCTCGGGCTTATGTGGTTATAATTGGCACAGGAGTATTTGATAGGCCTAAAAAACCTTCCTATCCCATTCCAGAAGAAATTAAGGACAGAGTTTTTTTTGAACTTCCGAAAGAACTTCCAGAGGGAGAAAAAATACTTATTGTAGGAGGTGGTAACACCGCTGCTGAGCTTGCCTGCTTACTTGCTGGAAAGTGTGATGTTCATCTTTCTTATAGAAGACCTCAATTTTTTAGAATAAATGAAGAAAATTTAAAGGAACTTGAAAGAAAAAAGGATAACATAAGGTTTTATCTTGGCACGGAAATACGGGAATTAAAGGGAGATAATGACCTTGTAAAGGTTTTCTTTACCGATGGTCACACAGAGAGTTTTTCAAAAATTTTTTACTGCCTCGGAGGCAGTACTCCAAAGCTCTTTCTTGAAAAAATGGGTATTAAATTCCAAGAAAACTTACCCGCCATTGACGAATTTGGAGAGTCCAATCTACAGAGAGTTTTCCTAATTGGTGATATTGCAATTAAAAAGGGAACTATTATGCACGCTTTTAATTCAGCCCACAAAGCAGTAAAAAGAATCCTGGAAAAATATCCTCAAGTTAAGCTTCTATAATGTCTTGTTCGGAAATAATAATTTTTACTTTTGTTCCTTTACCTATTTCACTTTCTATTTTTAAATCCCAACCATGAATTCGCACAAGATGCTTTACAATTGCCAGTCCTAGTCCTGTTCCACCAGTGTCTCTTGAGCGAGCTCTGTCAACTCTGTAAAATCTTTCTCCTATTCTTGGAAGATGTTCCTTTGAAATTCCAATTCCAGTATCTTCCACAGATAAAATTGCTAATTTATCTTCTTTCTGAAGCTTTACTTTAACCCTTCCGTTATCAGTAAATTTTATTCCGTTGTCAATAAGATTTATAAGTATTTGCGTCAACTTATTTCTATCGGCTTTTATGCTAATCCCGCTTGGAATTTCGCTCTGCAGGCTAATGCCTTTTTTTTGCGCTTTCTCAGCAAAGGTTTGAAATACCGAAAGAACTAAAGGCTCGAGAGATATAGCCTCTTTCTCAAGCTTGGTTGCTCCAGATTCAATTTTAGAAAGCGTTAGAATATCATCTATTAGAGCTACCAGTCTGTCTGCCTGAGATTTAATAATACCAACAAATTTCTTTGCATTCTCTTTATCATCTATTGCACCATCAAAAAGAGCTTCTGCATAACCTTTAATGGCTGTTACAGGAGTTTTAAGCTCATGGGATACATTTGTTACAAATTCTTTCCTTATATTTTCAAGTTTTTTTAGTCTTGTTATGTCATGAAGAAGAATAATGAGAAAATTAACACTTCCACCTGGTGCAATTACTGGCATTGCCTTGGCAATTATAAAAATTTCTTCTCCGCCTTTTTTTATAGAAAGCTCATTTGAGACCTCTCTTCCTTCCTCCATAGCATATCTCAAAAGTTCAAGTAGGTCCAGATTTCTTATTATCTCCATGAATTGCTTGCCTTCAGGAGACTCCTCGGTTTTTAGGAGCTCCTTAAAGCTTCTATTGGCAAAAAGAATATTTCCTTTTGGATCAAGTATAAGAATGCCATCGGTAATTGACTTTAGGATAGATTCGAAATTTTCAGAAGAAATAAGCTGTGGATAAACTTCATCGGAACGCTCTTGTTGAAAATTTTCAATCTTTGACGAAAGATTTCTTACTTTAATAAAAAGAACAAAAATAACAACGATTAAAATAGCTATTATTCCTATATAAATTTCCATTTATCCCTCAATATAGTAACCAACGCCTCTCATTGTTTTTATATATTCAGGCCTGTCAGGGTCTCTCTCAATCTTCATCCTTAACCTTCTTATGTGAACATCCACTGTGCGAGAATCCACATAAATATCTTGGCCCCATACTGCATCAAGGAGATGATCTCGGCTAAATATTTTATTTGGTCTCTCTGCAAGATACAAAAGTAATTTAAACTCTGTAGCAGAAAGTTTTACAGAATTACCCCTGATTGTCACAGTATATTTTTCCTTATCAATCAAAAGATCACCTATTTTTATGATTTTTTGAGGCTCAGTGGTAAAAGTTCTTCTTAAAATTGCCTTTATTCGGGCAACAAGCTCTCTTGGACTAAAGGGTTTAGTCATATAATCATCAGCACCTAACTCCAAGCCTATTACTCTATCGAATTCTTCTGCCTTTGCAGTTAAGATTAAAATACCGGTATTTTTCATATTAGGATTATTTCTCACAATCCTGCATATTTCAAGCCCCTGAACATATGGTAACATTAAGTCCAAAACAATAAGATCATAGATATTTTCCTTAATTTTCTTCAGGCCTTCCTGACCATCAAAAGCCAAATCAACCTGAAAACCTTCATTTTTTAAAGAATAAGAGACTAATTCGGCAATTTCTTTTTCGTCCTCAACTACAAGTATTTTTTTATCCATTTAAAGCCCTTTTTAAATCGTTCTCTCCTATTTCAAAGTTTATTTTCATCTTTCCAATTCTTTCTGGAATAACCATTCTAATTTTACCGTGAATATTCTTTTTATCAAGAAGCATAGCCTTAACAATGGAGGAAGGCTCAAGCATGGCTGGAATTTCAATGGGTAGCCCGTAACTTTTAAATATTCCTTTAATTCTCTCAAAGCTTTCCTTATCAAAAAATCCAAGAAGATAAGAAAGCTTTGCCTCATGTACCATACCTATTGAAATAGCCTCTCCGTGTAGATAAGTTGAGTATCCTGTAAGAGCCTCAATAGCATGCCCTATTGAATGACCATAGTTTAAAACTGCCCTTAGAGAACTTTCTCTTTCATCCCGAGAAACCACCTCTGATTTTATCTCACAGGAACGCTTTATTATTTCAATAAGCAAAGCTTTATCGCGTTTTATAATCTTCTCCCTATTTGTTTCAAGAAACTCAAAAAAACGCTCATCCCATATAACACCATATTTTATTACCTCCGCAATGCCGGAAAGAAATTCCCTGTCAGGAAGAGTCTCAAGGGTGTTTACATCTATCCAGACAAGAGCAGGCTGCCAAAAGGTGCCAATCATGTTTTTACCTAAAATGTGATTAACCGCTGTTTTCCCACCTACAGAGCTGTCCACCTGAGAAAGAAGAGTTGTTGGTATTTGAACATAGGAAATTCCACGCATATAAAGGGAAGCCACAAATCCTGTTATATCGCCAATCACACCTCCTCCTAAAGCTACAAGACAGGACTTCCTATCGAAACCAAGTTCAAGAAGTTTAGTTAGGATATGGTAAGCCCAGAAGTAGTCTTTATAATTCTCACCGTCTGGAATGATAATCATATAGGGTTCAAAGCCTTCCTTTTTTAGGGAGTTAAATACGGTTTCACTGTAAAGTTCCGAAACTAAAGGATTACTCACTATGGCTATTTTTTTACCAAAAGGAAACCTTAAAAATCTTTCTCCTACCTTAGAAAGATTTCCCGCATCAATTAATATTTCATAACTTCTTTCGCCCAGTTCTACCCTAATTTTTTCCATCACTCAACCTCTCATATTCACTTATAATTTTATCTGCTACTTCCTCAATTTTTAAGTCTTCTGTATCTATTAGTAGGTCTGCTTTTTTGTATAATGGTATTCTTTCATTAAGAAGTTCCTTAATCCTCTGCTCAACATTTTCTACTCTCAAGAGAGGTCTATTCCTACAATCCTTTACTCTGTTAAAAATTGTTGATACAGATGCACTAAGGCAAAAAAGTATTCCATTTTTTTTTAAATTTGAAAGATTTTCCTCCCTCAGAACAACTCCGCCTCCTGTGGAAATAACAAGTCCCTCTTTTTTGCTTAAAATCTTTACAATCTCAGTTTCTAAGTCCCTAAATCTTGTCTCTCCGAATTTCTCAAAAATTTCTCCTATCTTCATTCCAGTAGTCTTTTCTATCAAATCATCCACATCAACAAACTTAAAATTAAGCTTCTGTGCAATAGCTCTTCCCACCGTTGTCTTACCAGTGCCCATAAAGCCTATAAGAACAATATTTAATCTTTTTTTCTTCACCATTAATTATAACCCAAATCACAGCATAACTATACTACTGAAACTCAGATAGGCAATAGCAAAAAAGAAGGGACAGGAATATCAGAAATACTGGAGAGGGATGGTGGGAATTGAACCCACTGAAGCACCAAAATGCTCCACCTCTGGTTTTGCAGACCAGGGGGGAGACCACTCCCACATCCCTCCAAAATGGATTTACTATAAATTTAACCTTTATGTCAAATTGATTTTTTCTATACAATAAAAATTTTTCTATAGATTCTAGGGCATTGTTATGCCTTTAAAAGAAAGGCTATAATATTTTCATGGCTAAATCTTTAAAATTTCTTGCACTAATTCTTTTTCTTACAGGTTTTTTAGTCACTATTTCTTGTGAAAGCAAGGAAAGAGATTATTATAAAGTTACAGAAGTTCATGATGGTGACACGGTCACAATTATAATGGACTCATTCTTAGGAATATTTCTAAAAACCGAAAGAATAAGGCTAATTGGTATAGATGCGCCTGAACTTGCCCAAGAACCGTGGGGGAGAAAAGCTAAAAATCACCTAAAAAAACTTATAAAGGAAAGCGATGGTATGGTAAGATTGGAACTTGATGTTCAACATAGAGATAAATATGGCAGGGTGCTTGCCTATCTCTGGAGAAAAGATGGCAAAATGATAAACTATCTAATGATTCGAGATGGTTATGCTATGCTTTACACCGTGCCACCAAATGTAAAATATGTGGAACTATTTACCGAAGCCCAAAAACTGGCAAGAAATGAAACGAGGGGTATCTGGGGAAAAGACGGTCTGAGCGAGACTCCATCTAAGTGGCGGAAAGAACATCCAAGATAGGGTTTGATTTATAACCTTTAATAGAACTTCTTAGATAATAAATCTCTCCTTTTTAAGATATCTCTTTACCTCATCTGCCTCGGTTTCAAAGCCTCTCTTTCCCATAGCTCCATAGGTTAGCCTTTTTCCTAACTCAACTCCGGGCTGATTAAAGGGATTTATACCATACAGAAGCCCTGCCATAGCAGTAGTAACCTGTAAAAATTGGAATATTCCTCCGATTGTTCGAGGTTCAATCTCTCCGATACTTAGCTTCAAATTAGGCTTTTTGTGCATACAAAGAGCCATTTCAGTGGCAAGTTGCTCTGTATGCATTAATTCTTCAAGGGTATGACCTCCGAGAAATCTTAATCCCTCAAGATAATAGAACTCTTCTGGTATCTCTTCCTGGACACCGTGCTTTTCCACAGTTAAAAAAAGAATAACCTTATCCTCTGGCCCTTCCATCCATATCTGAAGTTGAGAGTGCTGGTCCGTAGTTCCAAGAGATGGATACGGTGTTGTTCCTTTGCCATCCTTACCAAGGCTTTCAGCCCAGAGCTGGGAAAACCACTCTGAAAGAGTTTTAAGTCTGTCACAATAAGGGAGAAAAACAAGAATCCGACGACCTTTAAGAAAATCTAATAAATATAACGAAGAAGCTAATATTGCCATAGGATTTTTGGCAAAACCTTCCTCAAATGCTTTTTCTGAAATATCTTTTGCTCCTTCAAGAATTTCTTCGCTTGGAATCCCTATTGTTTCTGCAAGAAGAAGTCCCACTGGAGTAAGCACTGAATATCTTCCTCCAATGTTTTTCGGAATTGAAAGAGTCCTTATTCCATATTCCTCAGCAATTGCTCTCAAATTACCTTTTTCAGGATCTGTGGTAAATACAAAATGATCCTTTACATCAAGCCTTCTCGTTCTTATTAGTTTCCATAGAATCAAGAAAGAAGAAAGGGTTTCAGAGGTACTACCAGATTTGGAGATCACATTTACTAAGGTTCTCTTAAGATCGACTATTTCAAGGATGTTTTTTAAGGTTACAGGGTCTACATTGTCATATATGAAAACCTTTGGTTTTTTCTTTAAATTGTGAAAAGGGCTAAGCGCTTCAAGTATAACCTTAGGGCCAAGCGCGCTTCCTCCTATGCCAAGAAGGAGAAAATATTCGTAATCTCTCCCTATCTTTCCAATTTCCTTTACATCTTTAAGGTCTTGATTGTAAATCTCTATAAAATCAAGCTCTCTGTATGGTTTTGCTCTGATGAGTTCTACCGCCCTCTTAGCATGATCCTCAATCTCACTTAATTTGATGCCTGCTGAGCCTATAAGCTCTGTAAGCACATTAGAAAAATCAAGCTTTACCACTTTTCCTCCCTTTTTTTGCAAAATAGGTAAGCACAAAAATAATTACAACCGTCAAAATCATTATTAAAGTAATTACCTTTGTAAGCTTAAAGGCCATGGTAAGAAGAATTACAAGAGCAAGTAAAAGATAAATCTGCCAACCCAAAAAAGTCCCCCCTTAATTTAAAGGCTACTCTTTTTTCTCATCAGAGGCCACTGCTGTTTCTTCAATTTTCTGCTTTTTAATGTACAAATAAGCCTCTTTTGCAGATACCACAAGAATTACTAAAAAACCTATTAGCAATCCTTTTATGTTAAAAAGCCCTTTTATGGCAAAAAACCATAAAAATAAAAATATAGCACCCAATTTTATGTAGCTCAAACCAATAACAGTAAGCTGAAACATGGGTTTACCAAAAAACTTTTTTACAGCCCATGCAAGCTCTCGCAAACTAAACCAGCTAATAAATCCTCCAAGAACCACATTAAATGAAACAATCCAATCCTGCCAGATTAAATAGCTCAAACCCGCAAGAATTGGAACAATAATTAGGGTTTGCCTATTTATTTTCTTTATTACTTCCTTCTCCATCTCTGTTTACCTTCCTGACAAATCGAAATATTTCTTTTACTCCTGCGGCAAAGCCAGCAAGAAGAAAAATTATGGAAAAAAGTGGAAAAGTATTAACAAATTTATCAATCAAATATCCCATTACAACTCCAATTATTACACAAAGAACAAAGTTTATACCAAGAGCTGAAGCCTCTAAGATTATCTTCCAAACGGTTTTTTTTGTTTTTTCTTCCCTCAACTATAGCCTCCACATTCTGATAATACAAACTCTTTGAGAGCCGTTGCAACTTCTTTATAAAAATCGGTATTTGCCTTTTCATAAAGGTAATCGCAAAAAAGAGGTATCCACTCACTAAGTCTTCTTAAAAAATCTATCTGAAGATCTATTAAATTCTCTTCAATAAGATAACTCATAAAAAGTAATTCTATAGAAATGTGATCCGGTGGAAGATCAAATTCTTCCTCTAAAGTAATGCCTGCAGACCAGTAAAAATGCTGCACATCATTTAAGCTCAAATCTATTGGTATATCTCTATAAATCTGTTCTCTGTAATAGCCCTCATAATTTGGAAGGCTTGCTTCTGAAAATAGATTTATAAAGTCATCGCATATCTCCTCATAAGTATCGGCTACGGTTATACCAGCAAAATCTTCAAATTCTTCAATTAAATCTTCATCCGGTACATCCGTAAATAAATAGGCAAACATTCTATAGGTATGAGCTCGTTGTTCCTTTTCTAAGGGATCAAAAATACTCATAGCTCTTTAAATGTGTTATATGCTGCTTGAACAGTTTTTTCTATATCTTTTTTGCTGTGGCTTAGAGAAATAAAACCAGCCTCAAATTGTGAAGGGGCAAGATATATGCCTTTTTCAAGCATTTTCCAGAAAAACTTTTTATACTTCTCTAAATCTGCTGTCCTAGCTGTCTTTGCATCTATCACCTCTGTCTCTGTAAAATAGGTGCAAAACATAGTTCCTGCTCTGTAGAATTTTACCTTTACATCCGCACGCTTTGCTGCATCTTTAAGTCCTTCCTCAAGTGCTCTCATAATTTCTTCAAGTTTTTTATATGTGGAGCCTTTTTTAAGAATCTTAAGTGTCTCTATACCAGCAGTCATTGCAAGTGGATTTCCTGAGAGTGTGCCAGCCTGATAAACTCCTCCATCAGGAGCTACCATCTGCATAATTTCCTTTTTACCGCCATATGCTCCTACTGGAAGCCCTCCACCTATCACTTTACCAAGGCAGGTAAGATCTGGTGTAATTCCATAGTAAGACTGGGCTCCTCCAAAAGACACTCTAAATCCTGTCATTACCTCGTCAAAAATTAACACAATTCCATATTTTTGCGTCTCCGCTCTTAAAATTTCGAGAAAATCCTCTTTTGGAAGAATGCATCCCATATTACCTACCACTGGTTCCACTATCACACAGGCAATATCTCTCCAGTTTTTTTCAATAGTGCTCTTAAGAGCTTCTTTGTCATTAAAAGGAAGCACAATGGTTTCAGATGCATAAGTTTTTGGTACTCCAAGGCTATCTGGAATTCCGAAGGTCTCTCCACCAGAACCAGCAGCCACCAAAAGTCCATCCACATGGCCATGATAACAGCCCTCGAATTTTATAACCTTCGCTCGGCCTGTAAAGCCTCTTGCAACCCTAATAGCAGACATGGTGGCTTCAGTACCAGAGTTTACCATACGAATTTTTTCCATAGAAGGAAAGGCTTTTTTCACAAGCTCTGCAAGTTCAATCTCAAGTTTAGTAGGAGCACCGTAGCTTGTTCCCTTCTCCACTGCCTTTTTAAGAGCCTTTACAATCTCTTTAGGAGCATGACCGAGTATTAGAGGTCCCCATGAAAGGACATAATCTATAAAGATATTTCCATCTACATCATAGATCTTAGAGCCCTTTGCCTTTGAAATAAAAATCGGATTTCCACCTACTGCCTTAAAGGCTCTAACAGGGCTATTAACTCCTCCAGGCATGATTTTTATTGCTTTGCTATAGAGTTTTTGAGATTTTTTCGTCTTCATCCCTTCCTCCGCTTTTTTAAGATATTTATGCTTTCTTTATTAGGAAAAAATACCAGAAAAACAAAAAAAATCGCAAATCAACAGGTAATTATTAATATTGTGTCTCTCACCTTCATTATTATGATAAGCAAGATTTCTTACTCTGCATAGAACATCCAGAACAAGCTACGAGTCTCTGAGACCGCCTCGGACATCTAAAGCCTTTTAGTAACATTTTTTTATTGCAAACTTTAGAATCTTTTATAGAAACCATTGATATGATATAATTTAAAAATGACTAAAAGAGTGCTAATTGTAGAAGACAACGAACTTGTAAGTGAAACCCTGAAATCAATGCTTGAGTTTTTTCAAATTGAAGTTACTGTTGCACCCTCAGGTGCTGAGGCAATAAAGCTATTTGAAGTGGCAAAAAATAGTAATGAGCCCTTTGATATTGTATTTATTGATCTTGTTTTACCTATGATGCATGGAAGCGATGTTTTAAAGGAGCTTCAAAAAATAGACCCAGAAGTAAAAGCAGTTATCTCAAGCGGATATTCTGATGATCCTTCTATAAGTCATTACGAAAAATTAGGATTTAATGGAATTTTAAATAAACCTTATACCCTTGATGAATTAAGGGATGTTTTGGTTAAATTGAAAATCCTCTGAAACAGGGATATAAATTTTAAAAGTTGTGCCCCTTCCGAGTTCACTTTCAACCTGAATTGTGCCACCTAATTTTTCTAAAATATTCTTAACAATGCTCAATCCAAGTCCTTTGCCCTCTCTCTTCAAAGTAAAAAAGGGATCAAAAATTTTATCTAAAAATTCAGGAGGAATGCCAGGTCCATTATCCTTTAATATTACTTGGAGATACTTACCCTGAAAAATTCCCTTAATGTCTCCTTTATTAAAAATCTCCTTTATTGAAATCTCTATCTCTCCTT
>Ga0209721_1000082_pt1 | contig 91968 bp, 69 predicted proteins | sample TshhotsprinmetaG_FD_184139 | JGI IMG/M metagenome (GOLD analysis project Ga0209721, IMG submission 184139) | Hot spring microbial communities from South Africa to study Microbial Dark Matter (Phase II) - Tshipise hot spring metaG (SPAdes)... | ecosystem: Environmental > Aquatic > Thermal springs...
TATCAGAAGGAAATCCGATTTCTTTTTTGAGAGTGACTAGGTCGGAAATAGAATTACCCGAGAATATTAATCCTTATTCAAAAGAGGTTTATGAACTTGCAAGAAAAAATTTAGAATTAATTAAAGAAAAAGCTCCGTTAGTTCAGGATTTTGAAGATAGATTTTATTTATATCAATTAGTGATGGGAGAACAACAACAAACTGGGATTGCCGCAACATTTGCTGTTGATGATTATGATAGCAACGTGATTCTTAAGCATGAAAAAACAAGAAAAGAAAAAGAAGATGATAGGACAAATCATATTCTTGAAACAGGCGCTCAAACTGGACCTGTGTTTTTGACATATCGTGATGTTGAAATAATCAATCAATTGGTTGATAAAATTAAGCTAGAAGTTGATCCGATTTATGATTTTATTGCAAAGGACGGTGTTCAACATAAAATTTGGATTGTTCCAATGGAATATAACGAAACTATAATCAAAGAGATTGCATCTGTTGATAAGATTTATATTGCGGATGGTCATCATCGTGCAGCAAGTGCATCCAGAGTGAGGGCTATTGAAAGAGAATCAAATAAATCACATACAGGCAAAGAGGAATATAATTATTTCCTTGCTGTTTTATTTCCAAAGTCGCAACTAAAAATTTTACCATATAATCGAATAGTTTTTGAATTAAATGGACTCAGTGATGATGAGTTTTTAAATCGTGTTAAAGAAAACTTTAATTTTCAAGAAGTTGATTTTTCTACACCAAAAGAGAGAAGACAAATATGTATGTATTTTAATCGAAAGTGGTATTTGCTTACCCCTAATACTAATATTAAAGAGGGAGATTCATACGTTGATAATCTGGATGTTAGTATATTACAGAATTACTTACTAAGACCTGTTCTAGGAATTGAAGATCCACGGACAAGCAAAAACATTGATTTCGTTGGTGGGATTCGAGGAACAGAGGAGCTTGAAAGGTTAGTAAATTCTGGTAAATCAAAGGTTGCATTTTCTATGTATCCAGTTAGTATTGAAGATTTAATGAACATCTCCGATGCAAATGAAATTATGCCCCCAAAATCTACCTGGTTTGAACCAAAACTTAGAGATGGTTTATTAATTCATTTAATTTAAAAAATAATTGAGGTTAAAATGGTAAATCGAGTGTATAACTTTAATCCTGGTCCAGCGGTTCTTCCAGAACCAGTGCTAAAAGAAGCTCAAGAGAATTTAATGGCTTTACCTGGTGTTGGTATGTCAATATTAGAGATAAGTCATCGTTCGTCAACATTTGAAAATATTTTGAATGAGACGATAGCCGATCTTAGAAAACTGGGGAACATACCAGAAAATTATAAAATACTCTTTCTTGGTGGTGGTGCAAGTCTTCAATTTTCAATGGTACCTTTAAATCTTATGCCACCAAAATACAAAGCAGATTACATTGTTACAGGTTCGTGGAGTAAAAAAGCTGTTAAAGAAGCAAAGAGAGTTGGACAAGTTAATATTGTTGCTTCAACTGAGGAAGAAAATTTTAAACGAATTCCTAAGCAAGAAGAATTAAAACTTGATCCTGATGCAGCGTACGTTCATTACACTTCCAACAACACAATTTTCGGGACCGAGTGGCATTATATACCTGAAGTTGACAATGTGCCTCTAGTTTGTGACATGAGTTCGGATATTTTCTCTCGGCCAGTGGATATCTCGAAACATGCTCTAATTTATGCGGGTGCACAAAAAAATCTTGGCCCAGCTGGTGTAACCATCGTAATCATTCGGGAAGATTTGTTAGAACATTCTCAAGATTCGCTTCACACAATGTTGAATTATAAAGTTCATGCTGAGAACAATTCATTGTATAACACACCACCCGTTTTTGCTATTTATATTACTGGATTGGTGGCAAAGTGGATCTTAAACTTGGGCGGACTTGAGGCTATTGCAAAAATTAATTCAGAGAAAGCAAAATTAATTTACGATGTGATTGATAATTCCAATGGTTTTTATCGTGGTCATGCTGAAAAAGATAGTCGTTCTCTTATGAATATTACCTTCAGATTACCTTCTGAAGAGTTAGAAAAGAAATTTGTGAAAGAATCAACAGAAAAAGGATTGGTTGGTTTGAAAGGTCATCGTTCGGTTGGCGGCTTGCGAGCTTCAATTTACAATGCATTTCCACTTGAAGGTGTTAAAGCTCTTGTGGAATTTATGAAAGATTTTCAGGCTAAAAATTCTTAAAAAGAATTTAAGGGTGACTAAATTTTTTGTGGTCACCCTTTAATATTTTAAAACAAGGAGGGTTAGACCATGCTAAAAGAACAAATCCTTTCCCTTCAAAAAGCCCGTTCCTATCCATCAATTTCTATCTTTATGCCTACAACAAGAATAACAGTTGATGTCTCAAAGGAGAAAACTTTAATTAAAAATCTGTTGAAAGATTTAGAAAAGAAATTAATATCCAAAGTAGATAAAAGAGACGCGCAAGCATTACTGGAGAAAACTAGAAACGTAGTTGATGAGATTGATTATACGAAAATGTTGGATGGATTGGGAATTTTTGTAAATAATGAAAAACATTTTATTTATAGATTTCCATTTACTGTCCCTGAGTTAGTTATCGTTGATGATACATTTGAAACTAGATTTTTAGTTAAACAGTATTATCGCTCCTTTGAATATTATTTAATTAATCTTAATGAAAATTGGACGGCACTTTTCTCTGGTTTTGATGATAAATTAACAGAGATTGATAATGAATATTTTCCTTTCTTATTAAGTGACATAGTTGAAATTTCAGAAGAACCTTCAAGATTTGGCTTTGAATCAGTTCAGTTAGAAAAGCTTAAAATATACGTGAGAGAATTATTCAAAAGATTTGAGTTAAGTGCAGAGAAAGGTCACCCTGTAATTCTTGCTGGAGTAAAAAAAATTACTTCTTTACTATTGAATAATGTCAATAAAAAAGATTTTATTGGCGAAATTGAAGGAAGTTTTTCGAAAAGTGATGTCAATCGACTAGGCAAGAGAGCTTTTGAAATTCTTTTATCAAGATATGAGACTGAGAAGAAAGAGGTATTAAAGAATTTTGAAGAAAGTTTTGGCAAAAAAAAAGCTGCCTTTGGATTACTAGACATCTGGAATTTAACAAATGAGGGAAGAGTTGGAATACTTTTAGTGGAAGAAAATTATCATCAACCTACCAGGTTTGAAGGTAATCAACCTATTTTTGTTGAAGAGACAAATGGTCCTTATTTTATAGAAGATTTAGTTGATGAAGTAATTGAACTTGTATTTCAGCAAAAAGGTGATATTTATTTTTATGAAGATGGAGCCTTGAAGAAATACAATAAGATAGGAGCTATATTAAGATATTAAATGGTCTTTCCAATGGAAAAGAATAGATTGTTAAAATAACCCTGCCTAATATTTGTTTCAGAGGCGCGGGCCGGATTCGAACCGGCGAATAAAGGTTTTGCAGACCTCTCCCTTAGCCACTTGGGTACCGCGCCAATTTTTCAATGAATCTATAAAATTACAAATCCCGATTACTTTTATCGGGATTTGTTTTGAGCGGGAAACGGGACTCGAACCCGCGACATTCACCTTGGCAAGGTGACGCTCTACCAACTGAGCTATTCCCGCATATTAAATAGTTAATGAACAACACTTTCTTAATTCAAATATAATTTAAGTAAAATTTTTTATCAAGATTTAATTTTAGATTAATTTATTTACATTCTTAAAATTTTTTAGCTTATTAATAACAATATTAGTTTTAATCAACCTTTAAACACCATCTTAATATTCATAATATTTTAATAATTTAGAATTGATCTTGTGACTCATAATGATGAAGATGATAAATGCAATTTTAATTTCCATTGTTTCTCTATTAAATATATACTTGTTAAACGCGCAGTCCATCTATAAGTCTATTCATCAAATTGAATCGGAGTACTACTCAAAAAATCTTTATCTAATTGACACTGCTGGTACAAATAGAAATTTTTCACCACGATTTGATTTGTTGAAACCAGTATTACTTTCAAAAGTGGTTTATGGCTTCCATCCTTATTGGATTAGTGATGCAACCGCTGCAAATTATTATTACAGTTTACTCACTCATATTGCATACTTTAGTGCTGAAGTTGATAATTCACCATCTTCTAATGGCGGATTTTTTACCACTAGAGGTTGGGCTACAACTCAGGTGGTTAATTATGCAAAAAGGTACAATGTAAAAGTACATTTGACAGTTACATTATTCAGTAATCACAGCGTGATTCTTAACAATAACACAAATAGACAAAACTTAATAAACAATATTTTAACGCAAATCAATTTGAGAAATGCTGATGGATGCAATATTGATTTTGAATCTATGTCAAGTTCAGTTGCTGATAGTTTTAGGACTTTCATTTATCAACTCGGTACTGCACTAAAATCTCAAGGCAAAGAGTTAGTTGTTGAACTCCCTGCTGTTGACTGGCAAAATATTTTTACTCAAACTTTTTTTAATCACGTAAACTCAGTTGTTGATTTCTATTTCTTAATGGCTTATGATTACTATTGGTCTGGTAGTTCCACGGCTGGGCCTGTTTCACCTCTAACTTCTGGGACTGCTTACTATCATGTTACGCGTAGTATTAACACTTACCTCTCCCGAAATTGTCCTAAGTCAAAACTTATTGCCGGTTTTCCTTATTATGGATACGATTGGCCCGTACAATCGAATGTGCGAATGTCTACTACAACTGGTTCAGGTTCAGCGCGATATTATTCAAGATGTAAAACGATGGTTGATACATTACCTGCAGTAAATAAATTTTTATCAGACCCATTATTTAATGTGCCATGGTTTAGATATACAAGTGGTACTCAATGGCGTCAAGTTTGGTATGATGATTCACTGAGTCTTTCTAAAAAATATGATTCCGTAAAAGCCATAGGTATAGCTGGTACAGGTATGTGGGCTCTTGGTTACGATGATTCAAGAACAGAACTTTGGGGCGCCTTAAAAGAAGCGTTTGCATCCAAATCTGAACAAATTCACACAATACTTGCTGATTTTGAATGGTCTGTTGATCCCTTCTACACACAACCTACTTATAGTGGTTCAACTGTTGGGATATCTACTTCTTCAACCTCTGCACGCACTGTTGGTATGGCTTACAATGGAGCTGCTTCTTTGGAAATTATCTTAAAAGACAATCCATCTTCATCTAATGATTGGGTAGTTAGATTATTATCTGGAGCTGGTAGTCCCAGTAATAATATGGTTCTAAATTCGACAGGTTATATCGGATTTTATATGAAAACATCAACGGCGCCTCACAATGCTAAGGTAGCAATTACAATTGATGATCAAGCTGGTGGAACTGAATTATCTTCCAGAATAGACGTTATTAATGATGGTCAATGGCACTTGTATCAGTGGAATTTGCAAGGATCAGGGTGGACAAGTTTTGCTGGTGGAAATGGAATTATAAATGGACCGACAGTTACTCTTGATGCAATAATGTTCTACGCCCCAAATAATTCAAATGACTGGACGATCTACCTTGACGATGTTAGTTATTATCAATTTGGTCCATTACCCGTTGAGTTGTTAACTTTTTACGCTAGTGTTTTTAACGATAAAGTTAAATTATACTGGATTACCGCTAATGAAGTAAATAATCTCGGCTGGGAAATTGAAAGGTTAAAAGTAGGTGCAGATATTTGGGTCAAAATTGGATTTGTGGAAGGAAATGGAACCAGTAATGCAAAAAAAGAATATATTTTCTTTGATAATCCATTACAAGAAGGTTTGTATCTTTATCGATTAAAACAGATAGATTTTGATGGTAATTTTAAATATTCAGAAGAAATTAAGGTAGAATTTGCTAAGAAAAGCTTAGAAACATCACTAGATTGTTATCCTATCCCAACAAATTCTGAAATAATTATTTCATTCTTTCTCCCAAATGCAACTAATGTTGAACTTTCATTATATAATTTACTGGGAGAAAAAATTAGATCTGTAATTTCGAATGAAATGATGGAAAAAGGGTCGTACTTAAAAAATATTACTTTAAATGAATTTTCAAGCGGAGTTTATTTAATAAAATTAAAGACTGAAAAAACTATTGCGACTAAAAAGTTTGTTTTAGTTAAGTAATTTTTCTGAAATATTTTTAACAATCAAATAGAATGGTAATAAATTCATGAAGTATAAGCTAATTGTAAAACCTCAATTAGTTAAATATATTTGTGATAAGTTGATTCATAACTATAAATAGGATTCACTATGAGAATAATTCTTTCTCATATTTTCTTTCTTTTGATCTCTTTAAATTTAACCGCTCAAGAATTTCAAAAATTATCAAAAGTTCTGAAAGACGATAATTCTAAATTCACAAATGTAGGAAATATTAGGCTCACTGTTACTAATTTTGGCATGTATGGCCACGGTTTTACTTTATGGCCCAGACAACCTAGTTGTGAGTATCCTAAAGGAAGCGGAATAGAACATTTATTTGATGGTGGACTTTGGGTGGGCGGAATAGTTGGTGGACAAATTAGAGTTACAACCGCTGCGGTGGACGCATCTTCTGTTGGGGCAAGAGGCGGTGGCTTTGAATTTACTAATAAAGAAGAATCAGTGGTTATTGAAAGATCTTCATTATTGACCAGTAAATTTTTTCAACCACATGCTGTTAGCCATCAAGATTTTATAGCCGAGTTTTCTGATACAAGCACACGCCTTCTTTCGGGAGAAATTATTCCAGATCACATTCCACTAGGTATTTCTGTACGACAAGAAAGTTATGCGTGGAACTTTCCATTTGCAGATTTTTTCGTTATAATGAATTACTGGATTAAAAATGTATCAAATAAAGATATAGACAGTGTTTATGTCGGTTTATGGACAGATGCAGTAGTAAGAAACACAAATATAACTTCGCCCAGAGTAGGTTCCCCTTTCTATACCCGTGGTGGAAATGGTTATGTAGAAAGTTTACGACTCGCATATGAGTTTGACTATGACGGTGACCCTGGCTTTACAGATAGTTATTTAGGTATTAAGTATCTAGGTTCAATTCCAAAAGTTGATACAGCTTATTTTCAATCATGGCAATTTAGAAATACAACTGACCCGATTTATTTCACGCCTCAAGATGATGTGCAAAGATTTCAAAAGTTATCTCAATCACTTCGTCGAGATCGAATTGATGTACTCAGAACAACACCAAGCAATCGTTCAATTCTAATTTCCACTGGTCCTTTTACTAGAATAAGACCAGGAGATTCAATTAATGTTACTTTTGCAATTATTTGCGCAAAAAAATATGGAACTGATCCAGCTAGATTTGACACAGAACTTCAAAGGAAAAATTTGTATTCGAATAGCCACTGGGCTCAGTTGATTTATGACACTAAATATAAATTTCCTGAACCACCCGTTTCTCCTCGTTTGAAAGTGGTGCCGGAAAGTAATAAAATCACTCTTTATTGGGACAAATCTGCTGAATTTTCCATTGATCCACTATCGGGACGGAAAGACTTTGAAGGATATAGAATTTATCGTACATTTACTGGTGTTGATATCACACAGGCACAAGATTTAAACGTCCTATTACAAAAGGTTGCAGAATTTGACAGTATTGGTAATGATGTTGGTTATAATTCAGGATTTAAACAAATAGAATTGAGCAATCCTGTTTATTTTCCAGGAGATACAACCGCATATTACTATAAATTTGTATTTGATAATTTGTTAAATGGTTGGCAGTATATTTTCTCAGTTACTGGTTTTGACAAAGGTGATCCGATTAATAATATAGAGAGTCTTGAAAGCAGTAAACTTGCCTCAGCACAAAGAGCATTTCCGGGAACGCCTCCTTCTGATAAAGATAATTTGGAAATTGGAGTTTATCCGAATCCATACTATGCTGGTGCTATTTGGGATGGTCCACAAGAAAGACAAAGAAAAATTTATTTTTATAATTTGCCTCAAAAGTGTGAAATTACAATTTATACATTAGCTGGTGATATAGTTGCGGTTCTCGATCATGATGAAACTTATAATGGTAGTGAAATCAGATGGTTTGAAACTTACTCAAGGGAAGGTAATCAAATTCTCTCTGGTGGAGAACATGCCTGGGATTTAATAACAAAACATGATCAGGCAATTTCTTCTGGTCTTTATCTATTTTCTGTTAAAGACAAGATAACTGGAAAAATAAAAGTTGGTAAATTTTTAGTCATTAAGTAGGAGAAAAATATATGAAAAGTGTAATGTTCTTTTTAATTAGCTTGTTTGCAATAAATCTTTTCGCCCAGGGGAATTATCCTATAGTTTCAATTAGAGATATCCAATTTCAACCCCCCGATTCATTAGCTGTTGGTAAAGATTATTCTCCCAGACTAGGCGATACAGTAACAATCATTGGTGTGGTTATGGTTAGACCAATTGATCCTATTTCACGTAGGCCAATTATGTGGGCAGGGGCAAGATGGCAAACATATCTTGCTGACACAAATTATAGTCTTAATGAGTGGGCAGGTATTAATGTAATTCAACATGATACTTCCGCCGCAGGTCAAAATACCTATTTTGATTTACTTGATACTTGCATGATTGTTGCTGTGACAGGTCGGGTCGAGGAATTTGGTTCACCACATAGGCAGACACAACTTGCGGTTTTATTAACTACCAGTGTAGCTCCAATTGGAGCTATGCCATATCGAAAAGCTCCTGTTCCCGTTACAATATCTGAATTTGCCACAGGTACAGCTCCAAATTACGTAACTGGCGAAAAGTACGAAGGTATGTATGTGGAGTTTAGAAATGTCGTTACATCCGATGCAAACGCAGCAAACGGTACTTTTGCAATTAACGACGCAAGTGGTAATAGAATATTTATCCATGATCAATCTGGCTATTTTACAAGGCGAGCACATGCCTTAAGGACCTGGGATCCACCAGTAAACGGGACTGTTTTAGAGTACATTCGAGGAGTTATTGGTACTGGTGCTAATGGTTATGTTTTAAGACCAATGTATCCAGATGATTACAAAGTAGGTGGAATTGTGCCCCCTGCGATTTCTTCAATTAGACGAAACTTAGCGGTTGTTGGTCCAAATGAAAGTGTTCAAGTTAGTGCCACAATTATGGATCTTGATGGTAGTGTTGCCGAAGCAAGAATTAAATATCGTGTTAATGGTGGTTCATTAACAGACGCAGCGATGACACTAGGCTCAAATAATGTTTGGACCGGTACAATACCAGGTGTACAAGATTCTTCATTGGTTGATTATTTCATCTGGGCACGGGATAATGCTGGAAATACTTCCATTAATCCTGTAGATACCTCTCGATCAAGGTACTTCTATTTGGTATTAAATAGACCTCTTACAATTCAAGATGTCCAATATGCACCATTTGGAAATGGGTTAGGTGGTTACATAAACTATAGAGTCACATTGAATGGTATTGTAACTGCTGATACATCTGATCTTAGAGGTGATGGTGGTTCAGTACCCAGAAGAGCTTATATTCAAAATGGTAGCGGACCATGGAGTGGAATTTGGGTTGCGGGATTTGCAGGAGATGAATTAAGAAAAGGTCAGAATGTTACAATATCAGGATTGATTAGAGAAATAAACTCTCACACAGCAATTGATTCAGTTACCAGCTTAATAGTGAACTCTGTTAGTAATCCACTTCCTGAACCAGTTCTTGTTCAAACTGGTCAAATTGGTGGTAAAACAAAAGGTACATTGAGCGCTGAACAATGGGAAGGGGTTTTAATTAAGTTTAACAATGTTACAGTAACAAATGTAAACGCTGATGGTAATCCCGGACCATCAGGTGGTGGTAATAGCAATTTTGGTGAAGTTTTAATTAACGATGGTAGTGGAAATCTGAGAATGGAAACTCAGGAAGGACCACATCCTTATCATAATAACTGGTCAACAAGTTTACCTGCACATAAAACAATCGGCTTAAATGTTGGTGATAGATTTAGTGTTGTCAAAGGTATTTTGTACTTTTCATTCGCGAACTATAAAATAGTTCCTAGAAAACACGATGATTTCGAAGGCTATCAAACAAATGTGGAAAGCGAAACTTTACCAGATAGATATGTTCTGAAACAAAATTATCCAAATCCATTTAATCCTACTACAATTATTGAATATAATTTACCCGAAAATTCAAGAGTAAGTTTAAGAATTTACGATTTATTAGGAAGAGAAGTGCTTACTTTAGTAAATAATGAGTATCAAACAAAAGGTACTTATAAATATTTCTTAGATGCAAGTAAACTGACTAGTGGTGTTTACTTTTATAAATTATTGACTGAAAACTTCTCTGATACAAAGAAAATGTTACTAGTACGATGAAAGATTAATTGACGAGGTTATTTGATCGAAACAATTATTTGAAGTGAAAAAATAAGTCTACGTGAGAGTCATGAAAAATGAAAGATATAGCAACTTTGTATTTGAAATTAATTAAGAAATTAAAAGTGAATATGAAAAAATTAACATTCGCTTTAATTATACTTTTGTTAGTTTTATTTTTAGCTTGTTCCGAAAAAATTGTTGATAACAAGGTATTAAATCTATCACCAGAGACAAAAATATTTTTATTTGTCGATCCAGGTGCTACAATAAGTAAGCAAAAAAGTAAAATTACGATTTACTGGTGGGGCGATGACCCCGACGGATTTGTTGTGGGTTATTTCATAAAATGGGAAAATGATGCATGGGGATTTACAACAAAAACTGATTCTACATTTGCGCTTAAGATTGCTGGATCGGACACCACACTTAAGTTTTTTGTTGCCGCTGTTGATAATAATGGCAATAAAAAATATGATGAACGTGTTATTCGGAATGGGGTAGATTTTGGCGCTGAACATTTTATCGATGCAAATGGTAACGGTAAGTATGATGAAGGTGAGAATTTTATTGATCTCGGAGATATTGACCCAACACCTGCTGAATTTGTGTTTCCTATCCAAAATTCTCCGCCTGAGATTAAATTTCAAAAGGGAACAACAGTCCCAGAAACAACATTTACAGTGGCAAGTTTCGCTTGGAACGTCTCAGACATTGATGGCGATGAAACTATAGATAAAATTTATATTGCATTGAATGATACATCAAATTTTATTGAAATTCCAGGTTATGTTAATTTGGTTACTATCGTTAGCAAGCCTCCATTCACTGGTGATGTAGTATCTTGTGATATTTATTTTGGTTCATCAACAGTTCAACCTTACCACACTAAACTTCCCAATTTAAAAGTTGGTACAAAAAATTTCTTTTATGTAAAAGCAAAAGATAATGCTGGTGCATATAGTAAGACAATTGTAATGCCAGATACTACAAGAACTTGGTTTGTCAAAAAACCAAGTGGAAAAATTCTTCTCATAGATGATTATACAGTTGCGGATAGAGCAGAGGACTTTTATCGATTAATGTTAGATAGCTTAGGTTTTAGCGGGAAATATGATTTTTTTGACATTAAATATGGTAAAACATCAACAACGCCAGGAATTTTATTACCGCATCTTATTTATCCGACTTTTACTGAAACTTTAAGGCTTTATGATATGGTCATTTGGTTTACTGATAATGATCCTTCATTGGAGGTTGCACAATTATCAATAAGAAATTATGTAGAGAGGGATGGTAAGATATTATTATCGATGATCTTTCCTCAATTTTTTGATACAAGAAGTTTAGGTGATTTTTTGCCAGTTGATAGTGTTTCTCCAACGCCAATTGGTTTTATTCCATTGAATACTCCAATAAATCTTACAACAGAAGGTGTAGTTAGTGGTTATCCATATTTACAGAGAGATGGAAATCCCGCTCCCGTGGCTAGGATTAGAACTTTTTATCCGAGTGAAGCAGGAGCTAAAAGTTTGTATACAATTGGTATATCTGGAGCACCGGTGATTGGTTTTAAGGATATTGAAACGAAAAGGATTTTTATTGGATTGCCTTTGCATAGATTGAATGGTGGACCGTCAAATATTAAAACGTTTCTTAGGAAAGTTATCATCGAAGAATTTGGAGTTACACCATGAAGAACTTTTTGGTAATATTTTTATTGATTTTTTCGACAGAATTTTTTGCTCAAGATAAGGCAATTTTAACTGGTAAAGTAACAGATGCAAAAACTGCTGAACCATTACCTGGTGTTAATGTTATAATTAAAGGAACATACTATGGTGCTGCGACGGATATAAATGGGAATTTTATCATTCGGGATTTAAATCCGGGAGTTTACAATATTGATGTTTCGTTGATTGGTTATAAATTAATTCAATTTACCGGTGTGAAAATTAATCCAGGTGAGCGAAAAGTGCTTAATGTTAAAATGGAAGAAACGGTTTTGACTCTAGATAGGGATATAGTGATTATTGGTGAGAAACCATTGATTGATGTGGAAGAAACTTCTAGTAGAAAAACTATTTCTAAAGAAGATATAGAGGTGGCTCTGGTAGAGAATATAAAAGATGTAGTAACTCAACAAGCGGGAGTGGTTTATTCTGATAATGCAGTTCATATTCGTGGTGGACGTTCTTATGAAAATGCATTTTTGCTTGATGGTGTTTCAATTCAAGATCCACTTGCTGGGACTGGTTTCGGATTACAACTTAGTGCATCATCTATCGAAGAGGTAGAAGTAATTACTGGCGGGTTTAATGCAGAATATGGTCAAGCAACTTCGGGCGTGGTAAATGTTAGAACTCGTGAAGGTGGTTCCGAGTATAGAGGAAATATATCCTGGAAACAAGATCATTTTGGATTGTTAAGAAATTCTTATTCATCATTCAATACTGATATTTTTGAAGCTAGTATAAGTGGTCCTGAACCTTTGACCTCATTTCTTCTACCATCCATTGGTTTGAAGATTCCCGGTAGCATAAGTTTTTATAGTAACCTTTACGTTGGATTAAGTGATGGAATTACACAAGGACATGTAAAAACAAAAGCTAGTAAAATTTATTCTTCAACATTTTTTGGTTCTCGTTTTGCTCCACGGCAAGAAAATTCATGGTTCTGGTTGGGTAAATTGACTTATAGGATTAGTCCCTTGATAAAATTTTCATATTCATTTAATCAATCCGTGAGTATAAATCAAAATTCTCAATCATTACAAACCAATTTGGAGTATGTTGAACCAAGTCCAGGTTATCAATATGAATTCCAATATAACCTGGATAATGCAAACGTTTATACTCACAATAATATTTTTCATATTCTCGGTTTAACGCATACACTTAGTTCGAAAACTTTTTATGAAGTCAAATTTTCAAGATTCTATTCAAATCTTAGAGCAGATGCTAACGGACTTCATTGGAAAATGTATCGAGAGCCAAAAGATATATCAAATCCACCTCTTGAATATTATAACACTCACAGAGACACAATTGGTGTGATACCAGGAGACGGATTCTGGGATTTTGGTAATCCTTTTGTCTGGCATGACCATTACGTAGTTGAGTACAATTTAAAGTTTGATTTAACAACTCTTTTTTCTGAGAAGAGTAAGTTCAAAACGGGCTTTGATTTAAGCACAAGGGAAATGCAACTGATTGATATTTATAAACCGTGGATTGGTGAGCTTGGTTTGAATAACGATATTTATAAAGTTTATCCTGCACAAGGTGCGTTTTATGCTCAAAACAATATTAATTTTAGTGGTATGATTTTAAATTTTGGAATGCGGTTCGACTTCTGGTTTCCAGGCAAATTTGTTGATGACGCTATTGATAACCCAGAAGTTATTACAATTCCTGACGAAATCAGAAAAAGGTATAAAGAAAACACTTTTAATGTTTTTGGTAGACGGATGAAAGCCAGGTTAAGTCCGAGATTAGGGATTTCACATCCTATTTCGGATAATCAAACATTGTTTTTCAGTTACGGACATTTTAGTAAGTGGCCAAGACCACAATTTGTTTATGCAAAGCTTACTCCTGCTGCTGCGAAATCTACTTTTCAAAAATTTGGTAATCCTGATTTAAATCCAGAAACTACTGTAGCATACGAACTAGGTATTCGTAATCAATTTACTTTGGATGATGTATTTACTCTTACAGCATATTATAAAGATATTTTCGATTATGTTTCCACAAGAACCGCAAGAATTCAAAGTGCTAGACTGGGGACCGCAAATTTCATTACTTATGTAAATCAAGATTATGCTAGATCCAGAGGAATAGAGTTAGAATACAGGAAAAGAATTGGTAAATGGTTTAATGGTTCAACTACGGCTTCATATTCAATTGCTACTGGAAAAAGTTCAAGTGCTGATGAAGGTGTTTTAATCCTAAGAGGTGATTTGGATGAGTCTATAAAAGAAGAATATATGATATGGGATAGACCTTTTCAGTTTTCTGCGAACATAAATTTTTATGTTGAGAAAGGTAAGCCTTTATTTGGATTTGGAAAAGGTATTCTTGATGATTACAATGTTTATTTTAGAATCTTTTATCAATCAGGAAAAAGATACACGCCGTATATATTTACTGGACAATACCTTGAAGATAGAAGACCAGTCTATATTATAAATAGGAAAAACAGAAATGGAAAAATTGGGAAAGATTGGTTCTGGGTAGATATGAATTTAGAAAAGTTCTTTACTATATCGAGAGTTAAGTTCTCATTTAGAATTGAAGTAAATAACATTTTTGATTTCAAAAATACGGCGATTATAAATCCGGTAACAGGAAAAGCTTACGAGTATGGCGATCCGGTTCCATTATCATGGAACGATCCACTATATCCAAGTTACCAAGCACCACTTGACCCTTATCCATTTAATCCAGCTCGTTATTTAACAAGAAGAAATGTCAAAGTTGGAATTTCATTGAGGTTTTAATATGAATCGCTACATTAAAAAAAGAGAATTTCTAATGAACAACGTGTTACTTATCATTTTAAGTTTGATTTTTTTAACGAGTAACGGATTTGCTCAGCTGTTACCAGTTTTGGGAGGACAAAGAGCTGGAATTTCTTCAATGCAATTTTTGAAGCTAGGTGTGGGTGGAAGAGCTATTGGGTTGGGAGAGTCTTTTATTGCTATTGCGAATGATGCTTCTGCCCTTTTTTGGAATCCCGCAGGTCTAGTTCAATTTCAAGATAATCAATTCATTTTTTCTCATACAGAATGGATAGCCGATATAAAACATGAATTTTTTGGTTATGTTCACCACTTTAGTGATGTTGATGCGGTTGGAATTTCTTTTACTTCTCTACACATGGATGATATGAGAGTTACTACAGAACTTCATCCTTTTGGAACAGGTGAATATTTTTCTTTTGGAGATATTGCTATTGGATTAAGTTATGCTCATAAATTTACTGAACAATTTAGTTTTGGTTTTACAATTAAATATGCTCGTGAAACTCTTGATAAATTGGTTATGGATGGTTTTCTTGTTGATCTTGGTACTTATTATTGGACAGGTCTTGGAACTTCAAGATTTTCAGTCTCCGTTACTAACTTTGGGAGAAATATGGCTCCAAGGGGTGAGGTGATTTTACTTAATGGAAAAAGAATAAATGAATTTCAATCTTTCTCCCCGCCAACAATGTTTAGAATTGGATTCGCAGTTGAACCGTTTTATAATGAAAATTATCGTTTGACAAGCTCAATACAAGTTAATCATCCTAATGATAATTCTGAAAATTTAGCGTTTGGACTCGAATACGCGTGGCAAGATCTATTTTTTATACGGGGCGGTTACAAATTTAATGTTGATGAACAAAATTTTTCTTTTGGTGCAGGACTAAAAGCACCTATCTCTTTTGCTAATATTTCTTTTGACTATGCGTTTAATAAATTTACTCGTTTGGGTAATACTCACAGATTTTCATTAATTCTGGGAATTTAATATGAAAAAACTTTTTATTCTTGGAATAACTGCTTTGATTATTACAGGTTGTGGTGAGAAACTGGACTTAACAGAGTTTCAAGAAGCTGGTAAAAGGGGTACATTTTCGACTGATACAGCTTATGTGATGCTGAATCCAGCGTGGACGGGCTTTAACAATCCGTCTGATATTATGATTGGGAGAGAACCATTTGTTTATGTAGCTGATACTGATAACAACAGAGTAGTTGTTTTGAATTTGGCAGGGCAAGTAATTGGTATAATTACAGTTAAAAAACCTGTGGCTCTTGCTCAGGATTACAGACTCAACTTATATATTTGTGCTGAGTTTGATACGGTCATAAATAATATTCCGAAAACTTTTGGTGCTTTGTATAAAGCTGATCTATTTTCAGTCAGACATAATTTTACTCAACTAAAACTTACAAGACTTCTTCCTAGAACATCTGCAGATTTTTCAAAAGAACAAAGAAGATATACTGGAGTTGCAGTATTTTTCGATAATTCATATTTAGTTACTCGAGTCGGTCCTGATAACTCGAGTTTTATTGATCCCGATAATGCAATTTTACAATTTGTCCAGGTAAAGCGTTCTGGTGACGTTTATCAAGATTCACTAATAGGACCACTACCGAATTTTGAAGCAACTGGTAGTGGATTGATGTCTATCAATCAACTTTCTGGAATAACAGCATTCAATCGCAGAAATTATGAGATAGTCATCACCCAGATTGGTGAGACTAATTTCAAAGTACAATGGTTAAAATTTATAGTTACTAATGATTATTCTGGATACGTTAGCAAATTCGATCCAACTCAACAGGAATTTGATATATTAAAGATTGGTAAATATGGTAAACCGGAAGATGTGACAGTAGATAATAGTAATAATATTTTTATAGTAGATAGTGAAAAAAATCGTCTCTTCAAATTTAATCAGAATGGAATGGAATTACATTCCTTTGGGGATGGAGATGTTTTCAAAAATCCTAAAGGCGTGGCATTTTTTGATAAAACACTATACATATGCGATAGTGGAAATAATCGAATACTAAGATTTATGCTTTCTACTGATATTAAATAAGTTTTATAAAATAAAACGGGGTTAATTTTGAGAAGTGTATTAGTAATATTCTTGCTCTTTTATTTTAATGTAGCATTGGCTCAAGTAACTATAACACCTATTTCGCAGTTACGGTTTAATAATTTGCAAGGTGTTCCAATCGACTCAGGAAATATCTATACGGTTAAAGGAATTGTAACTGTTGGAAATGAATTTAATAGTCCATCCTACATACAGGATAACACTGCTGGTATTGCTGTGTACGCTAGAGGAAGTGGACTTTTTTCTTCGATGGTTAAAATTGGTGATTCGGTTACAGTAACTGGTAAATTAACTCACTTTAGAGGTCTAACTCAATTTGAACCAGTGTATTCTTATCAAATACTTGATACAGGTAAATTCGTTCAACCACTGTTATTAACAATAAGCGACATAAAAAGTCAAGACTGGAATGGTTACGAAGCCTACGAAGGGATGTTAGTAAGAATTAATAATGTAACATGTGCTTCTAGTGGGACCTGGTCTGGAAATACTAACTATGTAATTTTTGATTCAACAGGTTCAATGACTTTAAGAATTGTTAATGGAACAAATTTAGTTGGCCAAGTAATCCCTTCGGGGAAATTTGATGTAATTGGTGCATTGGGAGCATTTAAATCTTCACCTCCTTATGATTCCAACTCATATCAACTTCTTCCTCGAAATGTTTACGATATCATTACCGATTTAAAACCATTTATTCTTCATCCGGTTGTTGTTTCTCAGGTAACTTCAACCTCGTTCCGAGTCTATTTCGAAACTATGCACGAAGGTAATACAGAAATAAGATATGGTTTAACTCCATCTCTTGAATTGGGGACTTTTATTGATAATAACTTCACGAAATATCATCTTATTACTGTATCTGGATTAATGCACACTACCAGATATTATTTTAAAGTATTTTCTACTAATCAATATGGCACAAGTGAAGGACCTCTAAGCTCAGTCATCACCGCATCATCCAATCCTACCACAGGTCGTATAAACGTTTATTTTAACTCATCAGTTGATCATTCGGTAGCTATTCCTGGAAATCAAGCTAATGGTAATGTTTCTTTGGTGGAAAAGTTAATTGAGAGAATTCATTCTGCATCTTATTCAATAGATATGTGTGTATATAGTTTTTACAATCAAACTCCTGTAGTAAATGCTCTAATTGCAGCGAGAAATAGGGGAGTGAAAGTGAGAATAGTTTACGACAAGCGTGTAACACAAAATTCTATGCAAGCTTTAATTAATGCGGGATTTCTAATAAGTAAACGGCCCTCCGGTACTGGAATAATGCACAACAAATATTTCATTTTTGATGCGCGAGATACAAATCCTGATAACGATTGGGTATGGACTGGTTCCTGGAATGTTTCTGCTGATGAAAGCGCATGGATCAATAATGTAATAGAAATTAATGATTATGCTCTTGCTCAAGCATATACAAAAGAATTTGAAGAAATGTGGGGCAGTAATACAGATACTCCAAATCCAGCAAACGCTAAATTTGGTCCAAATAAGACAGACAACACTCCTCATTATTTTACCGTGGGTGGTAGAGAAATTCAGCTTTACTTTAGTCCAACCGATCAAACTACATCTAAAATTAAAAGTGTTTTACAGTCTTCCGACTCGACTATCTTTTTTGCTTTATTGACATTTACTAGAAGTGATATTGCAAATACTATTGTTTCAAGAGCAACTTCAGGTGTGCGAGTGAGAGGCATAATAGATAATGTAAATGATAGTGGTTCGCAATATTTGTATTTAAAAAATTATGGAGAAGTTTTTGACTATAATCTAACTGGAACATTACATCATAAGTATGGTCTTGTTGATGCTTCTTGGGTAAATCTCGAGCCTTATGTAATTACTGGTTCACATAACTGGTCTAATGCGGCTGAAAATGATAACGACGAAAACACATTGATTATAAAAGACATTTACATCGCAAATCAGTTTATGCAAGAATTTAAGAAGCGATATAACGATTTAGGTGGAACTGGAACATTCGTCATTCCAATTTTAAGTGAGGTGGAAGATAAATTTATTCCTAATAAAGTAGAACTATACCAGAATTATCCTAATCCATTTAATCCAATTACCACCATAACCTTTACAGTTAAGGAAAGGGTACCAGTCAAAATAATATTGTACAATGCACTGGGAGAAAAAGTAAGAGTTTTGTATGATCAGGTTGCTGAACCCGGAAAAACGGTTATAGATTTTGCCGCTAATGGTTTAGCAGCTGGTACTTTTTATTATGTGCTTTATACCGGGCAAAATGTGTTAACGAGAAAAATGGTCTTGCTAAAATAAACAAGGTCAAACCTTTTTAGTTTGTTAAACAACAATTCAATTTTTAGCTTTGTAATTAAATTTCAATACTAAAAAATGAATTGAGGAATATACATGAATCAAGGTAAAATAATTCAAATAATTGGTCCAGTTGTAGATATTGATTTTTCAGGTGGGACTCTTCCAGCAATATATAATGCAATTAGAATACCTCGAACCACAGTTGAAGGGAAAGAAGAAGATTTGATTTGTGAAGTTCAACAACATTTAGGTGAAGAAAGAGTAAGAACAGTTGCAATGGATTCTACGGATGGTTTGGTTCGAGGAATGATAGCATATGACACGGGTAGACCTATCGAAGTTCCAGTTGGTCCACAGGTTCTTGGTCGATTAATGAATGTTGTTGGTGAAAGTATTGATGGTCTTGGAGCAATTGGTAATGATAAAAAATATCCAATTCATCGTGAGCCAGTAGATTTTAAAGAGTTGAGTACAAAGCGAGAGATGTTTGAGACTGGTATTAAAGTTATTGATCTTCTTGAACCGTATTCAAAAGGTGGAAAAACAGGTTTATTTGGTGGAGCTGGTGTAGGAAAGACTGTTATTATAATGGAACTTATTCACAATATTGCAAAATATCATGGTGGTTATTCAGTGTTTGCCGGGGTTGGCGAAAGGACGAGGGAGGGAAATGATTTGTGGTTGGAAATGAAAGAATCAGGTGTTTTAAGCAAAACAGCTCTTGTTTTTGGGCAGATGAATGAACCTCCTGGAGCTCGTCAACGTGTTGGACTTACAGGTTTGACGATTGCTGAGTATTTTCGAGATGAAGAAGGAAAGGATGTTTTATTATTCATTGATAACATTTTCCGATTCATTCAAGCCGGTAGTGAAGTTAGTGCTTTGTTAGGAAGAATGCCTTCAGCAGTCGGTTATCAACCAACTCTGGGCACAGAAATGGGTGAATTACAAGAAAGAATAGTATCTACGAAACGTGGGTCAATTACATCTGTTCAAGCTATATATGTACCTGCGGATGATTTAACTGACCCGGCTCCTGCTGCTGCATTTGCTCACCTGGATGCAACAACAGTGCTCAGCAGACAAATTGCTGAGTTAGGGATTTATCCAGCCGTTGATCCTCTCGAGTCAACATCAAGGATTCTTGAACCTTCGGTTGTGGGAGAAGAACATTATTATGTGGCAAAGAAAGTAAAGGAAATTTTGCAAGCTTACAAAGATTTGCAAGATATTATAAATATTCTTGGAATTGATGAATTATCTGATGAAGATAAAATTATAGTTCAACGTGCTCGTAAGATACAGAAATTCTTATCTCAGCCTTTCCACGTGGCTGAGCAATTTACAGGTAGGCAAGGGCGATATGTAAAATTAGAAGATACAATCAAAGGATTCAAAGGAATTATAGAAGGTGAATATGATAATCTACCTGAGGCAGCTTTCTATATGGTAGGAACGATAGAAGAGGCAATAGAACAAGCAAAGAAAATTCAGAGTGAGTGATCAATGTCGCTCCATTTAAGAATTATAACACCTAAAAGAATTGTTTTTTCTGGAAATGTAAAATCAGTTACAGTTCCGGGTGAGAAGGGAAGATTTCAGATACTTAGAAATCATGCACCAATAGTGAGTAACCTGGTAATTGGTGAGATAAAAATAGTGGATGAAAAAGATAATACGATATATTATAGTGTTAATGGTGGTTTTGTGTATGTATTTAAGAATGACATTAAAGTTATAAGTGATGAGGTTTTTGAATCAAGTGAAATTGATTGGAAGAAAGAAGAGTTGGAACTAACAAGATTGAAAGAAGAAATTAAACAGAAAATATTGAAAGATGATGTTTCTGCTTTAGAAATGTTAGTCGCTCAAAAGCATAATTTAATTAAAGTTGCCAGGAGAACTCAAATTTAATTTTTAACTGTTTATTGAAATATTTTTATAAAGCCCTGATTTAATTTGGGGCTTTTTTATTTCAGGGGTTCCTACTTAGAAAAATTATTAATTATTACTCTGTCAATTTTGCAATGTCTTTTTCACGCCCAAAAACTACGAGTTCATCATCTTCTTCAATTACTGTTCCTGGAGTAGGCACCCCTATACTTCTTCTTGAGTACTCCTCAGTTCGTTGTGATTTATGTTTAACTTTTTTAAGTATGGTTATTAAGTTGACGTTGAATCTAGTTCGCATATCAATTTCCATCAAAGTCTTTCCAACGAATTCATTGGGTGCTTTTAAGTATGCAATTTTATAATCTTTTTCGTTTCCGACATCTTCCCATCTTAAAACTCCTTCGTGCATAAGAGTAGTTGCAATTATTTCTGCCATTCGTTCTTCTGGTGAAATAATATAATCTTCTTCAATCCCTAACTTTTTTAATATTTCTCTGTGAATGGAAGAAGTTGCTCGTGCTATTATTTTCTTTGGTTTTAATGTGAGTAAATTCATTATTGTCAGAATTGAATTTTCAAATTGTTGTCCAATTGATACAATTACAGCGTCCATGTTTTGTAAATCTTGTGCTTTAAGAGCCTTTAAATCAGTACTATCTAATTTAACAGCGGCGGATACATGGTCTTTTATTTCTTCAATTCGTTCCACGTCATCATCAATGGCTAAGACTTCGGCACCTTTAGCCATAAGACTCTTAACTAAGTTTTCTCCAAAATCGCCAAGTCCGATAACAGCAATTTTTTTTGCCACTTTTAGACTCCTTTATACTGTTGATACATATTCAGTTGGATATTCGTATTTAGGCTGAACCGTTTCTTTTGTGAATGATGTCAATAAAGTTATAGGTCCAACTCTGCCAATATACATAATAGTAGCAATGACAATTTTTCCAAAGTCACTTAATTCAAATGTAATTCCTCTAGATAGTCCTACAGTACCAAAAGCAGAAATTACTTCAAATAAAAGATCAATAAAAGGAAAATTTTCTGTGATGGTCAAAATTAAAAGTGCAAGGAAAAGTAATAAGAACGAGAAAGCGATTTTAACATATACTCTATGAATAATTTCAATTGGAATTTTCCGTTTAAATATTTCTAACTTATTTCTTCCTTTGAGGAATTCAATTATCGCAAGACCACTAATAAAGGCCGTGGTGGTTTTGATACCGCCACCAGTACCACCTGGTGACGCACCAATAAACATTAGAAAAATATACACTAATGATGTTGCAATCATTATTTCACTAATTGGAATTGTGTTAAAACCTGCGGTTCTTGTTGTGATTGATTGAAAAATGGATGTGAGAATTATTTCTTCTACAGAAAGATTTTTTAATGTATTGTTTCGTTCGAATGCATAGGTTAAAATCGCACCTAAAATTATTAGTATAAATGTTGTAATTAAGACTATTTTAGATTGAGTTGAGAGAATTGGGACTCTCTGTATTCTTTTTTTGAATACTATCCTGGAAAGTTGAAATAAATTTGATAAAGTTCCAAAACCAAGTCCGCCAAGAATAATTAATGTACCGACGGTTGAAACTGTAATAAAATTATTTCGTAGATAATCTTCCATTAAGTTATTTGAAAAAGTTGAAAAACCGGCATTACAAAATGCAGATATTGAATGAAAAACCGAATGAAATACTTTTTCACCGAATGGCATGTTGACATTTTTTAGTCCATGATAAAATAAAATCGCCCCAATAGTCTCAATTATTAAAGTAAATAAAATTATTTGAGTTAGTGTTGATTTTATTTTTCCTAATTTTTCTTCTTCTATAAAATCACTTATTAAGACTCTCTCTTTTATGCCTAAACCACCAGCAAAGAAAATAGCAATGAACGTAGTTATGGTCATTACACCAAGTCCACCAATTTGTATTAATCCAAGTATAATTAGTTGACCTAACCTTGTAAAGTGAGTTGCAGTATCAACCACGATCAAACCAGTTACACAGACAGCACTTGTTGATGTAAAAAGTGCATCAAGAAAAGATATGCGATGGAAAGAAGATTTTGGTAACATTAGAAATCCCGTTCCTACAAGAATCATAAATAGGAAGCTTAATAGAAAGACTTTAGCTGGTTGAATTCGGTATTCTGCAATTATGTGAATTTCTCGTGATGCTTTTATAATCAGGCTAATTAAGATATAAATTTGAATTACAACAATGTAAAAAAAATTCAAATCAAGAATTTGAAATACTCCGGCAAAACCAGAGTAAATTGTAGGGAAAAATATAAATAGAAATGTGTGTATTAAAATCAAAATCAGTAGCAATAAATCGATCCACCGAGACTTTATGTATTCAACTCTATTTTCAGCATATTTAATTCTACCAAATTGATACAAAATGAATAAGATGAAAATTGCCACGATAAACTTTTGCAAAATTTGTATAACTTCATTCCCTACATAAAATCCATATTGAATTAGAGTAATAACAAATGCAACGACTGCCAGTATTGAAAGAAATTTTCCGTGATGCTCAATAAATAAAGTTTTCATAATATTTCAAAATTATTTTGTATCTAAGATAATTGGTAATCCGTCTTTTCCAGCCCCAATTATAACAATTTTTGAATTGGCAGAATTTGCTAGTTTTTCTGTTGCCTCAATACCTTTCCATCTTAAGAGTGGTTCACTTATACCGCGGGTAACTATATCTTGAAAGTCGGCAATGCCTTTTGCTTCGATTCTTTTTCTTTGTGCTTCTTGTTCTTCCTTTTGAAGGATAAACTGCATTCTTTGACTTTCTTGTTCAGCTTGAAGTTTAGCCTCAATTGCTTTCGAAAGTCCTTCAGGTAATATAACTTTTCGTAAAGGTGTAGCCTCTATACCTATGCCCCGCATATTTACGGCTTTCATTAGCTCATCACGAATTATTTGTGCAAGTTGTTCCCTTTCTGAGGTATAAAGAGCCTTTGCCTCGTAACTTGCTGTAACACCGCGGCAAACAGAACGAAACATCGGAATTAAAATTATTTGAGTGTAATTCTCACCAATAGTCTTGTATACATGTGACGCTTTTTCAGGATTGAGATGAAACAAAACACTGATCTCCAAACCTACAGTTAAACCTTCTTTTGATGGCACATCCATCTCTTCTTTTATCTCTTGAGTCTTAACAGAAAACTTAATAACTCTAGCCATTGGATTTACTAAATTTATCCCTGATTTTAATGTATTATCAGATACAACACCAAAGAAATCCACCACTCCGACTTGTCCTGCAGGTATTACAGTAAAAAGTTGACTTAATGAGATGAGCCCAAATATAATAATTCCACCTAGAGAAATATCCTTAAAAGGATTTCTAAAAAGTTTTCTTGTATTGAAGAAAATTATAATTGAAATAACACAGAGTAAAAATGTAAATAAAAACAACATAACAACCTCCGTAGTTTAATTTTACGTGTTAAGTAACGATTGGATTCGTTTTATGGTTAATGGTGCTGAGCCTTCATAGTGATTATTTACGTTTACGTAAGTCTCAATTTTTCTACTTTCAAGATCTTGAAGCATGTTGACGAGTTCATATAATTCCTGATCTTTTGGTGCAATAATTTTGTCCCATCTATTACCACTTTCAATTTCTATTTCATTACGATTAGGTCCATGAAGTCTTATCAAAACTTTACCTTGAATATATTCTTTATATTTCCGATAAATTGTAAAAACATTTGGCATATAATAACCTTGAAGAAAAACATGATAAATTTTTTGTTGAATAAGAAAACTAAAATAGTTCTCATTTAAGTAATTAGGATTTCTAATTTCTATAGCGATGGGTACAGGCTTCTCGATTTTGTCTAAAAAGTGTTTTAGTATAGATAAAAACTCGATTTGATCAGACATCATTTGTTTGTTCAAATATGAAAATTGAAACATAATTAATCCAACTTTACTCCACAAAGGTTTTAACGTTTGAATGAATTCGGTATAAGTATCAACAGAAAGAAAGTAAATATTTTTAATTAAGGATGAATTTTTATCATTTTTATAATGATGAGTTAAAGTTAAAGTGTTAGGTGCTTTTATTGTGAATTTAAAGTTTTCTGGAACTGAGTTAGTGTATTCAATTACGTCTTTTTCGGAAGGTAATTTATAAGTATTTGGAAAGAGTGACCAAAACCACTGATCAATCTCTACAGTATTGAAATGCCTGGAATACTCTGATAAATAATTGAATTTTTTTTTATTGCTTGGATAAATTAAACCTTTCCATGAATCGTATTTCCAACTACAAGTTCCAAACTTAATATATTTTAATTTGTAACTTTTTACCGAATGTTCTTTCATTATCAAAGGTTTATTTTTACTAAGATAGTTATATTTATGTAAAATTGGAGTCAAATTATGATCAGACTTTTGGTTTTACTCACTTTGATTAGTTTTACTTTATCAGAAAAACCTGTTTTGAAGGTTATTGGAAGTGAAGTTCATAATTTTGGTAAAGTCTTACGTGGAACGAAGGTAAGTCATATATTTCAACTGAAGAACGTCTCGAAGAAAACGATTGAGATTGATAGAATCGAAAGTTCATGTGGCTGTACTGCCGCTTTAATTTCAAATAAAGTATTAAAACCAGGTCAGGTAGCTAAAATAACTGCCGAGTTTAATTCTGAGGGTTTTTCTGGTTTTGTTGAAAAGTCTGTAACGGTTTATCTTAAAAACAATCCAGTACCATCTAATACTTTAAAAATTCAAGCCACAGTCGAAGTAGAGTTTGAAATTGTACCATTTTATATGGTTTTTGATAATGCGATTGTAGGTGTGGAAAAGCAAGGTATTGTACAAATTATTAATCGTACGAATAAGAAAGTTAAAATACTCGGAATAGAAAATTCTAATCCTAATATCAAAATAAGTTACGATAAAGATGAACTTAAACCCGGCGAATTTTTGACATTGCAAGGTACTTTTCTTTCAAATACATCAGGTTTGATTCGTGGCTCATTTTATGTTCTTACAGATGCCAGTCAAAAGAAAATCGAAATAAAGTTTTATAGTAACGTAAAAGATAAATTATAAGTCCATAAAATAGTTCTATTAGGTTAGGGGCAAATTTTGGTGTTTTGACAATTAATGTTGCAACATACATTTGCATTATAATTTAATTTAATCAAAAACAAAATAAAGGGTAACACAATGAAGTACTTCAAATATCTTACTTTGTTCATTTTAACTAATCTTCTTTTAGCTCAGAGTAAAACCGAAAGCACGTGGCTTTTTGATAAGTCACATTCCAAAATTGGATTTTCTGTTAAGCATTTAATGATAACGGAAGTTGAGGGCTTTTTCAAGGATTACGATGGTAAAGTTGTTACAAATAGGGAAGATTTTGAAAATGCCCAGATTGAATTCATTGCTGAAACCGCAAGTATATTCACAGATAATGAAAGGCGTGATGAACATCTCCGTTCTAACGATTTCTTTAATAGCGAAAATTATCCGAAAATGACCTTTAGAAGTAAGTCATTTAAAAAAGTTGGCAAAAACAAATATAAATTAACTGGTGACTTAACAATTAGAGAAATAACAAAACCAATTACACTTGATGTTATTTATAATGGGAGTACTAAAGATCCATGGGGAAACACAAAAGCAGGTTTTACTGTAACTGGACAGTTAAATCGTTTTGATTATAATCTAAAGTGGAATGCATTAACTGAGCTGGGTGGTGCCGTTGTCGATAGGATAGTTAAACTAAAAATTAATGTTCAGTTAGTTAAGCAAAATTCACTTTAATGAGATTAGAAAAAGAAATTAAGCAATCCTCTTTTAGAAATGAATACCATAAGTTAGCTGTGAATCTAATTTTTAGTCACAGCTGGCTTATGGCTAAAATTAATAACCTGCTAAAAAAATTTGACATCACACCTCAACAGTTTAATATTCTGAGAATTTTACGAGGGCAATATCCTTCTTCTTCAACAGTTACTTTACTCAGAGAAAGAATGTTAGACAAAATGTCTGATGCCTCTAGATTAGTAGATAGACTTTGTAAAAAAAAATTAGTTGAGCGTAGAGTTTGTGAGAATGATAGAAGAAAAGTGGATGTTTATATTACTAAAAAAGGTTTGAATCTACTTAAATATCTAGATAAATACATAATTAGAATTGATGATGTATTAATGAAAAACTTATCTGAAGATGAAGCAAAAAAATTAAATAAATTATTAGATAAGATGCGAACTTAGATATTAATAAATAAAAATTATCTGATGAATTAAATTTTACACGAACGCTATTATAATTTTTCTTTTACTATTCACTTTTTTATTTTTGCAAAGTAATTTAATAAGTCTCTGTTCATTAAGTTATTTGATATTATTGGAGAGGTGGCCGAGTGGCTGAAGGCAGCGGTTTGCTAAACCGCCGTACTGGGAATACCGGTACCGCGGGTTCGAATCCCGCCCTCTCCGCAAAAAGCTACTCTTTTTTCAAAAAAATAAATCTCATAAAATTCACCATTATTATCATACTAATAATTTATAGATCAGGGCATCATAGCAAAGTAAAAATTCAGTTTACAAAGAGTAATCTGACCCTGTATAATTTATTGTAAAGTCTTTAGAACATGTTCGTAAAAATATCCTAGTGAAAAAAACTTTAAAAGTTTTGTAAGAAAGTTATGATTTAATTTGAAGCAGAATGCTTTAAGTTGTTTAATATTGCGGTTTAATTCTTAATTCACTCTTATCAAGCTTGATATATTTTTTAAAAAATTTTTTACATGGTACAGATTCAAGGTCTGTGGTTATTTCAGATTTCTTATTTACACTCACGTTGAATAATTGAAAAATCAAACATCGGTATGATTCATTAATCTAATGGTTTTAATGTCAAAATTCGAAAATTACTTGTAGTAAATTCTTAGGGTATGATTTTTAGAATATAATTTTTGTACTCTCAATTAAATGATTTACTTTTAAAGTATGATTTAAAGTCACCACTTAATAGAATTGACCCTCAAAATATTATATATATCACTTATGAAGCTAATTAATATCTAATTAAATAGGGGAACTTCTTTATCAATAACTTTTATAATATAGAATTATTCTACGCAAAAATTTATACAGCAATTACTTTTAATACTAACTTTTAGCTAACAAACTGCAAATTGAGATTCAATTCCTTAAATATTCAAAAATCGAAATATATCTTGAATCGGTTTCTATTTAATTAGATGAAAGTATTATTTAATTTTGAATTAATTTAACAACAATTAATTAGTCAAAAATTTCTAAAGAATTCACATGAAAGGTATTATATTAGCAGGAGGATCTGGTTCAAGGTTATATCCAATCACTAAAGTTTATTCAAAACAACTTGCAATTATTTATGATAAACCACTTATTTATTATCCACTTTCAGTTTTAATGTTAGGTGGAATTAAAGATATACTTATTATATGTGATGAAGACTCAATTCATTTATATCAAAAACTGTTTAATAGCGGGAAACATCTGGGGTTAAATATTTCATACGAAATTCAAAAAGCACCAAATGGAATTGCTGAAGCTTTTATAATTGGAGAGAATTTTATCGGAAACGACCACGTTTCATTAATCTTAGGTGACAATATATTTTATGGAAAACTTGACTTCTTTTATGAAGCATTAAAACAAAAAAATGGAGCAACAATATTTGCCTATCAGGTTAGTGATCCAGAACGATATGGTGTAGTTGAATTTGATGACAATGGAAAAGCTATCTCAATCGAAGAAAAACCAAAATTCCCAAAATCAAATTATGCAGTGCCAGGACTTTATATTTATGATAATCAGGTAATTGAGATCGCAAAAGAATTAAAACCATCTAAACGAGGCGAACTGGAAATTACGGATGTTAATTTAACTTACCTTAAGATGGATAAGTTAAAAGTTAAAAAGATAGGTAGAGGTGTTGCCTGGTTAGATACAGGAACTCCAGAGGCACTTCTAAAAGCCTCAAACTTTTTTGGCGTAATAGAGGATAGACAAGGATTGAAAGTAGCTTGTATAGAAGAAATAGCTTTTTATAAAGGTTTCATTTCTAAAGATGATTTTAAAAATTTAATCAATGAATTACCTAAATCTACCTACCGTGATTATCTTGAAAAAGTTTTAAACGAGTTTGATGTATGAAATTCATAGAAACAGAATTTCCAGAACTTTTAATAATTCAACCAGATCTTTTTGAAGATAATCGGGGTTATTTCTTTGAATCATACAATAAGGCAAAACTTGCTGAGTATGATTTTCACTTTGAGTTTGTTCAAGATAATTTTTCTTTTTCGAAAAAGGGAACGATTAGAGGATTACATTTTCAGATAGAACCATTTGCACAAGGGAAATTATGTCAGGTTTTAATTGGCGAAGTTCTTGATGTAGCTGTTGATTTAAGAATAAATTCTCCTACATACGGTAGGGTTTTTAAATTTATTCTTTCAGAGAAAAGCAAAACACAACTTTTTATACCGGCAGGATTTGCTCATGGTTTTTCTGTATTATCAGATGAGGCTATTTTTCATTACAAATGCACAAACTTTTTTCATAAAGAATCAGAGCGGATTATAAGATACGATGACCCTTATTTGAACATTGATTGGATGGTGGAAAATCCTTTAGTTTCAGAGAAAGATCTTAAAGGTGAATATTTTGGTCAACTAAAAAAGTATTTTTACTATGAGAAATGAAAAAATATAATTTCATAATAATTGGTGCTGGTATAGTTGGATTAGCAACGGCGCTTAAAATTTTAAAAAATAAACCAAATGTTAATCTACTTATAATTGAAAAAGAAAACGAAATAGCAAAACACCAAACAGGAAATAATAGCGGAGTTATACATTCGGGAATTTATTATAAACCAGGTAGCCTTAAAGCAAAAAATTGTATTGATGGCTATCACCAATTAATAAATTTTTGCAATGAATATGGCATAAAGTATGAAATTTGTGGAAAGCTAATAGTTGCTACTTCTGCTAAAGAACTAGAAACACTCGAAAAGCTTTATCAGAGAGGTCAAGCCAATGGACTGACTCAAATAAAAAAAATTTCGAAAGAAATGATCAAAGAAATAGAACCATATGTTAATGGAATTTCAGCGATTTATGTTCCTTATACGGGAATTATTGATTTCAAAGAAGTTTGTTGGAAATATCTTGAAGTGATTTTTGAACTTGGTGGAGAAATTATTTTTAATGAAAAAGTTACTGACATCAAACGAAAAAATGGGCTGGTGGAAGTTGTAACACAGAATAATACTTTTGTAGCTGATACCTTAGTTACTTGTGCAGGTTTATATTCAGATCGTTTAGCTCGCTTGACCCACCCGAACTTAAATGTAAGAATTATTCCGTTCAGAGGTGAATATTACAAATTAGGCGAAAAACGTAGGCATCTTATAAAAAATTTAATTTATCCTGTGCCTGACCCTTCGTTTCCTTTTCTTGGAGTTCATTTTACAAGAATGATTAATGGTGAAGTGGAAGCAGGACCAAATGCAGTATTGGCATTTAAACGTGAGGGTTATAGAAAAACAGATTTTGATATTAAAGATGTTTATGAAATTTTTTCTTGGAAAGGTTTTAATAAAGTGATGAGAAAATATTGGAGAGTAGGTTTTGGTGAATTTTATCGCTCATTTTCTAAGAGAGCCTTTGTTAAGGCATTACAACGTTTAGTTCCTGAAATAAAAGAGGATGATTTAGAAAAGGGTGGAGCAGGAGTTAGAGCTCAAGCTTGTGATAGTGATGGTAATTTATTAGATGATTTCTATATTTTGAATGATAAAAATATTATTCATGTTTGTAATGCTCCAAGTCCTGCAGCAACGGCTTCATTAGCGATTGGAGATTACATTTCGAAGATCGCAATTAATAAAACATTATAATGATTGATTTGTTTTTTTTATTAAATTTTTGGAATTTTGCATCGCAAAAGTTCTGTTAATTATGGGCCCGTAGCTCAGTTGGTTAGAGCAGCTGACTCATAATCAGCGGGTCGGAGGTTCAAGTCCTTCCGGGCCCACACATTAAGCCATGTTTTCATGGCTTTTATTTTTCTACCAAAACACCCTGCAAATAGTTAGAATGTTGTCAAACTAATATTTATTAATCCCATCTAACTTTTATCAATTTTATTAGAATTAGTAAAGTTTTAACGAGTTTTTTGAAAATTTTACTTGTTGAAGATAGTAATTATGATGCAATGTTATTCAAAAAAGATTAACCTTCCAACTTCTGAGTTAATCGACTTGCTTAAAAGAATTGAAACAGAAAATAGATTTAGTGGGAGGCGCTCGAGAAATTCGAGCCTGACTTAGGTCATAGTTATTTCTAATTAGTTGAATTTGAGGGAATTAAAATTTTTGAGATTATAAGAGTTTTAGCTGAAACCATTCCTGTCATATTTATAAATAACTTATTAAGCAAAGATTTTGCAGTTGAATGAAGATTGGAGCAATTGACTGGATTTTAATAGATAACATTAAGTGTTTACGTTTTCACTTATGGAAAATCATAAGACACGAAAGTTTTTACTTTTATACTTAAAGGCCAAAGGAAGACTCACTGAAGGTGAAAAATCTTTTTAGAAGTGTTTTCAGATATTTGTTAAAGCTATGAGATGAAACGATAAAGTTAGAAAAATTAACATTCCTTTCTTTGAACTTTTTAAAGTAGAAAAGCAATAATTTATTACTGTACAAGTTTCTTAGAATCCAATTTGGATTTACATAGAAAGTCGAAATTTCAATTTGAAGAAATAAAAAATTATGGATTCAACTTCAATATGAGGTAAGAAAAAAACGAAAGGACGAGATTAGATTATATCTTGAGGTCCAAAACACATAAATGAGTGTTAACGATGAGTTCATTTTACTTTCAATTCTTGGTAATGTTACCTGACACAAAAAATATGAATTTGAGCTCATTAAAATCAGGTATGAAGCCCACTAAATGAACCTACTAAAATTAAATCTTTCATTTGAAATGAGTTATAAGGTAAGAAGTCCACTTAAAGCAATAACAGGGTACTTTGAATTTTTATAAAAATGAATTGAAGAATATACGGATAAGGATAAATATGTAATTGAATTGAGTGCAAGAAAAGCAGAAGTATTAATTTTATTACTTAAACTTTACAAAAACATAAACTAAATAAATCATAAATTTTAATTTTTTGATTTTTGTTCTGTTACTTTTGAAGTTGTAAAAATCGTTAAAAATTTAGCTACATCAAAAACTCTCACTTTTGAATGTGTCAATTCCCGTCTATAATTTGTTTTAGATAAAAATTTATTAAGACTTACAGTCACAAAATTTGATGTTATTCCTAAAATATTCACTGAGAAGGGTGAAGCTAAAGTTGTGATATATTAAATAAAGAAAATTCTAATCTGAATTTGAAGGTTATTGATTCGGATATTGGGATTTAAAAATATAAGTTTGTTAATTTTTAAGAAGTTTCGCCAAATTAGTGAGAGTTTAAGAAAGGAGTATTAATGGTTGGGGCTGGACTGTGTTGTAATTAAATATACTGATTAATTAGGAGGTACAAATAAAATTCAAGAAAAATTGAATACATAATCAGTTGCCAAGGTTATTTTACCTTAACATTTAGATAAAATTAAAAAAGCCGTCTATTGACGGCTAAACTAACTTGTTTACTTAAATGAAATTATTTTACAATTTACCGATATACTTTTCAGGATTTTCTTTAAACTTTTTCACACACTTTTTACAACAGAAATGATAAACTTTTCCTTTATACTCCATCGATAAAGCAGGATCAGCATCTTCTTTAGTTACAATGCAAATTAATTTATTAGATTCTTTTTTATCGTTGGACTTCTCGCTTTTTACCTTTTTTTCAACATTTTGCTTCGTAGACTTTTCTTGAAATTCCATTGAGGCGTATGAAGTTGAACTTAGAACAAAGTTGAATACTAAAACAAGGGTCACAAATAGTTTCAATTTGGTTTTTAAGAAATTCATATTAAACTCCATTTGATTTATTTAACTAAAGGAAAAACACGAACGAATTAAATAAAGTTTCTTTTACTTAACCAACTTTGATATTTGTTTGAATTCATCAGAGCGACATTCCTCTAATAGCTCAAATAGAACTGATTCCGTTGAGGTTACAATGGCTCCTTCATTTGAAAATCTCATTAAGGCAGCTTCATAATCGGGCTCTTTTCGCGAGGAGATTGCATCTATTGGAACATTTACTTGAAAACCATTTGCAAGTAAGTCGAGTACAGTTTGCATCACACAAACATGTGATTCGATTCCACTAACAACAATTTGGTCAAGCTTTTTTTCTTTAAATACATTGAAAAGTGAACTTGCCCCAAAACAACTAAATGTTAACTTTTGAATAGCTTCATTTGGTTGAAGATGGGGAAGTAGTAACTCAGTAGTTGGACCCAAACCCTTTGGATATTGTTCAGTATAAAATATGGGCAGTTTTAAGATTTTAAATCCTTCTATTAATTTTCTTATGTTGTCAACTAGAGATTCATAATTACGCATCACTCTTAAAATTTTTTCCTGAACATCAATGACCAGTAATGCTGTTCTGTTTTTATGAAGAATTTTTGGATTTCGAATCATTTGTTTTCTCCTTATGAATAGATTTTTTGCATACCATATTTTCCACAGGAGTACATCATTAATATTGAAGTAAAGGAACTTATTGCTTGAATTATTTTTTCTTCAGGAATTATAAGATTATAAATTTCAGCAACTATTTTGAAACGATTGAGGAGCTCTTTGAGTTCATTTCTTGTTGGAAAGCCATGCCAATAGGATACTTCATCAATTAACATTTTTGAATATCTTCTAAAAAATTCATTGAGCGTTATATAGTTAGTTGTTTTAGAAGTTTTAGTTTTGCAAATTTCAATTAAATCGCTGAAATAAGAATCCCAATTTTTGGCTAAGTCTTTATTTTTCTCTTTTCTAAGTTCAAGAGCAAAGTTTAAATCAAATTTAGGTTTTGAATTTCTTTTGAAATTTGGAACAAGGGGATAGAGATCAAAAATTAAAGAATCCGATTTCAAGTCACGGTAAACCCAACGATTTCTTAGAGTTCGCCACGAATAAATTTGAATTACAGGAGATTCCTGACTATCAACGATTATATATTTTGATTTATCGAAAGCAATTACTGTTATCCAGTGTTCCCAATTATCAACACAAAGAATACATGGAATTTTTTTCTTGAGGTATCTATTAAGAGTTATTTTTGCTTTTTGTTCGTTTTTTCTTCTTATTGATTTTAATGTGCAATCATAAAATTTAGCTGCTTTTGAAAGAGAAAGTTCATTTGTACCATTCCACCAATGAGTACCAGCTCTTTGAGATATTTCCATTTCGTTTTCAAATTTTCCATGCATAACTAAAGCGTATTTAAGTGCAAAAGGTCCGCAAATCCATTCATTAGGTTGAGGGTAAAAACTCATTATGTCTTTAGTTCATTAGTTATTAATGATTGAATTAAGAAAAACATATTCAATTTGAATTATAGAATAGTCTTTTCGCTGAAAATTTTCAGTCCAGATAAGGTGAAAAATCAAATTCAATTTTTTCTTCGGAATAAAATGGCTCACCATATTGTTTCCCAATTTGAAAACCGTAAAACTCAGCGCGAGCTTTAAGGTAATTTAGAAACTCAGGTCTTGAAATAAATGTTTCTGGTTCTTTTGAATTAGGATTATAAAACTGAGATGAATAAGCAAGTACTGCTTCCATTTTTAGTTCAAAATATTGGGAGATATCACAGATAAATGATGGCTCAAATGGATAGCTTTGCATATAATAAAAAATTTTTTTTGGTCTATAAGGTGCGTAGTCTTTTTCTATCTTAAAATTGACTAATCCTGAGAAAAATGATGACTCTTTGATTAATAATGCTGCATTTTTATGATCTGGATGTCTGTCATTAAAATAAGGTGCAAAGACAATTTTAGGTTTATACTTTCTTAAAACTTCTACGACTTTTTTTATTGATTTTTCTTCAACTTTGATGTTACCATCTTTAAATTTCAAATTCTCTCTCCAATGAACTCCCAATATTTTAGTGGCATTTTCTGTTTCTTCCTTACGCTTTTTGAGATTTCCTCTGGTACTCAGTTCACCTTGAGTTAAATCAACAATACCAACCTTGTATCCTTTTTCAACTAATGATATGAGGGTACCTCCACATGAAAGCTCTACATCATCTGGATGCGCCCCAAATGCAATAATGTCAATTCTTCTATCCTTCATACTCAGTCTTTTGAGTTTCAATTTAATCAGTTGAGCATAAAAAACATAGAAATTTTTTCAAGTATAATACCAAAAGTCACGATTCTGATTGCCTGAAGTTAATTATACATTTTTTAAATATTAAATCGATGAATAACACATTAAATTTGGATGATACCTTAGATTACTCAGAAAATTTTATATAAATTTTAACTGACCTACATAAAAAAACTATTAATTCTCCAAAAATAAATTATATCACAATAAATCGTAGAACTAAAATCTGCTCCCCTTAGGTCTTGTTCCCTTAATATTCAATTATGTCTTAACAAATTGCAGTTAATAAATATATCGAGACAAATAGATACAAACGTAGTGAAAAAATTTACAAAAAATTGTAAAAAATAATCTTGACAATTTAAATATTTTCATTTAATTTGAATCTAAATGAAAAATTTTACAAAATATGGCAGCACTTATCAAGGAAATAGCTAAAAAAGCAAATGTGTCAATTGCAACTGTCTCAAGGGCATTAAACGACCACCCATCAGTCAAACCTGATACAAAGCAGTTAATTATTAAGATTGCAAGAGAAATGAATTATGAACCAAGTGGTTTGATTAAAACATTTGTTAAAGAAAGCAGAAAAATTATCGGTTTCGTTGTACCTGAAATATGGGGCGAGTTTTACATGGATGTAATTAATGGAATTGATGATGTATCATCAAGCGAAGGCTATAATTTAATAGTAGCTAGTTCTCATAGTAAGAGAGATATAGTGGAATCTGTTTATAATTTTATGCAGAAAAGTTTTGTTGATGGAGTTATTTTAATGCTTCCATCCAAACATGAGGAGATAAAAGAACTAATTCAAAATTCACATATACCTACGGTAGTTATAACTGGTAAAAACGACTGGGGAAATGCTAATACTGTTAGCATCGACAATTTTCAAGGTTCTTACACAATGACAAAGTTTCTTGTTGAGCAACTTGGATATAAAAAAATTGGGATTATACGCGGACCCGATGACAATTATGATTCACAGGAAAGACTTGAAGGAGTAATGTCTGCTATGCTTGAGCTTGGTATTCCAATAAGGAATGAGTGGATAATTGCAGGTAATTTTGATTTGAAAAGTGGAGAACTTGGTTGCAGCAGATTACTGGCGTTAATTGAAAAGCCCGAAGTAATTTTTTGTTTCAACGATATGATGGCATTAGGTTGCTATAGATATATTAATAAGATTGGACTATCTATTCCTGATGACATAGGAATAGTGGGTTTTGACCATATTTTACTTTCCGAAGTGATTTACCCGACTTTAACTACAGTTCATGTACCTAAACATGAATTGGGATTTGAAGCAATGTCTATTCTTTTGAGATTGTTAAAAAATAAAGATAAAAACTTCGAACCAGTGCATTTAAAAGTCTCAACAGGGATTGTCGTAGGAGGTTCAACTAAAATGGTAACAATGAAATGAGTTTGTTTCAAAATAAATATGGTTACTTTACTGATGATTATAAAGAATATGTTATTACAAATCCATTAACACCCAGACCGTGGATTAATGTTATATCCAATGGAAGATATGGTTTAGTTATCTCACAACTCGGAGGTGGATTCAGTTTTCTTGACCACTCAGAGTTTAACAGATTAAATAGATGGCATCAAGATTTAATTCAAGATAATTGGGGAAAATATTTTTACTTCAAACTTAATGGTAAAGAACTTTTTTCACCCACATTTAATCTCGTTAAAAATAATTTAGATGAATTTAAAGTCAGGCATGGTCAAGGTTATTCCATTTTTGAATCTAAATACAAGTGTTTAGAGATAAAATTAAGAGTTTTTGTGCCTTTTAATGAAACAGTTGAGGTCTGGGACTTCATAGTAACAAATACCTCAAATGAATCACTTGAGATTGAAATTTTTTCCTACTTCGAGTTTTGTCTTGGTTCTTCAAATGATTACCATAGAGAATTTCATAAAGCATTTATTGAAACTAAGTTTTTAGAAAATATCAATACTTTAACTGCTACAAAAAAACTATGGGAAATTCCTTTAGGTAATCGCGTGCATTGGAACATTGATTATCCCTTCATAGGTTTCATAACTTCATCAGAGAAAATATTAGAATTTGAAGGTGACAAAGAAAAATTTATTGGCAATTATGGCTCGATCGAAAGACCAATTGGAGTTTTGAATGGTAAACTAACTAACACTCAAGGTAGATGGTATGACCCAATAGGAACAGTCAAGATAAAAATTTCTTTAAATGGAAATGAATCTAAAAGATTCAACTTTATTTTGGGTTTAAAGGAAGATAGTAATGAATTAGAAAAAGTAGTAACTAAATTTAGTAATCACGATAATGTTGATAAGGCTTTCGAATTTGTAAAAGAAACTTGGGATAAAATAACTTCTGCTTTAGAAGTACAAACTCCTGATAAGTCTATCGATATTTTAGTTAATCGATGGCTTAAGTATCAAGCGATTTCATGCAGGTTATGGGCTAGAACGGCGTATTATCAACAATCAGGCGCTTATGGTTATCGTGATCAATTACAGGATAGTCTAGTATTTTTACCAATCGATCCTGACAAAACAAAACATCAAATTATCCTACATGCCAAACATCAATTAAAAGATGGCACCGTACTCCACTGGTGGCATCCTATTACCGAAACTGGGTTAAAAACTAAAATGACGGATGATTTATTATGGTTACCTTTTGTTGTCATTCAATATCTAAATGAAACCAATGATTTTTCCATTCTATATGAAAAAGTTGAGTACTATGACAGTGAAGAACCGGATGATTTACTTAATCATTGTCTTAAAGCAATAGATAAAGTTTTAAGCAGATTTAGTGAAAGAGGTCTTCCACTAATTGGTGCTGGTGATTGGAATGATGGATTAAGTGCAGTGGGTCTTAATTGGAAGGGTGAATCAATATGGTTAACTGAATTTTTGTACTATGTTTTAATAGAATTCTCAAAGATTCTTAAATTAATAAGCGATAATAAAAATGCTGATGAATACGAAAAAAGAGCTAAAAGATTAAAAGAAGCCTTTAACCTTTATTCTTGGGATGGTGAATGGTACTTTAGGGCAACAAAGGATAGCGGTGAAAAGATTGGTAGTCGAGAGAATGAAGAAGGGAAGATTTATTTAAATTCACAAATCTGGGCAGTTATTAGTGGAATTGCAACGGAAGATAGAAGTAGTAAAGCTTTACATTCAGTAGAGAAAATACTCCTCCAAAAAAATGGTCCACTTTTACTTTTCCCTGCATATTCGAAACCTGATGAATATATTGGGTATTTAACTCGTTATGCTCCTGGAAGAAGAGAAAATGGTGGAGTGTATACACATGCCGCAACATGGGCTATTTGGGGATACTCAATTGCAAAGAAAAAAAAAATAGTATATGAAATTTATAAAAGACTATCCCCAGTTTATAATGGTTTGAATCCTGACGAATATTTAGCAGAGCCTTATGTTACACCGGGAAATGTTGAAGGGCCTGATTCTCCACTTTATGGTATGGGCGGATGGACCTGGTATACTGGTTCTGCAAATTGGTTGCAAAAAGTTATTGTAGACTTCTTAATTGGTGTTAGAGCATCCAGAGAAGGACTAGTGATCGATCCGTGTTTCCCAGATAATTGGGATTATGTTAAGGTCAAAAGAATTTTTAGAGGTAAGCTTTATGAAATCGAGTTTCATAATCCCAACAAAAAATATTCAAGCATTGAAAAAATCATAATCAATGCCAAAGAGTTCGCAGGTTCTGTTATTCCTGAATTGGAAGAATCAACTAATAAAATCATTGTTAAACTAATTTAATAAGGAGGTGCTATGTTAAGACGTGCTTATATTTTCTTTTTTCTTTTGCTCGTATCTTCTGTGGTGTTTGCTCAGCAAATTCGTAAAGATGTAATATGGGCAAGGTCAACCACGGAAAGCATAGTATTAGACGGCCAATTGAACGAGGTGTCATGGCAAAAAGCAGATTCAGTAACAATTCGTTATGGTCAGAGTGATAAACCTACCAGTGGCTGGAGACCGGAGTTTAATGAAAATGCCATATTTGATCCTTTGGTGGCTACGATAAAGTTTTTAGTCAAAGGTGAATATTTATATATGGCATTTATTGTGAAGGATTCGAGTGTAGGAGGTAATGCGGATTGGGCGAGATGGGATGGAATATTAATGAATATAAAGGACAAGTCAGATGGGACACGTCCGGCTAAGGCGGCTGAGTTTTTCTACACATATTGGTTGGCTGGTTTACCATCACCGCTTGATCAGCCGAGGGTAGGCGCGCAGCCGAGATTTATAGGTAAATTTGGTAATTTTACCGATACCACGAGAACACCTGCGCAGATAGAAGCATGGGATGCATGGACCAGGGTCAATGGTTTATCGAATAATGATAATTTACCTGATAATGGGTATGTGGTAGAGATGAAGTTTAAGTTGACTGAGTTAGGTTATACACCAACGGCACCAGCGGGTGATATAGTAATGTTGAATTTTAGCATATGGGATTGTGATTGGTTATTTGCGGGAGATCCACAAAGAGTAGCATCTACCAGGACATGGTTACAAGGTCCTTGGGGTAATACAAATTCTCATAATGCGATGAGAGTATATGTTAGACCAGACATTAATATTAATACAACTGTGTTACCTGTAATTGATGTTGATTATACCATAAGAAATGCAGGGTATTTACCTGACCCAATTCTGGATGGATATTTAAATGAAATTATTTGGACAACTACACCAATTGAGATTGCATGGGGAAATAATACAATACGAGATCAATATCCTGGAGCCGGGCCATGGTTAAGTGGACAGTTTCAGCCTGAATTAGGGGGAAATCCAAGACCGCCAGTAGTAGATCCATCTTATGTAAAATTTAGATTGGCATTCAAAAACAATTTCTTATATATCTCTGCAGATGTTAATGATCAATTATTACAGGGCACAAGTGTATTTGATAAACTTGATGGTATAATGATGACAGTAGCAGATTTTTCGTTTTACAATGAAGAGAATATACCGAGTGCAAGAGAATTATTGTTGGCATTTGGTCCGAATGGTCAGCCACAAGCATTGAATTATTTGAAAACGATGGTTGATTCAGGATGGGCTCAATATTTTGTGAGATTGAAAGGCAATTCGACAGTTAATAATAATTCTGATATAGATAGTGGATTTGTAATAGAAATGAAGTTGGATTATACCAAGTTAGGATATGTAGATGTTGATGGTGCATTTTTCTTTGGTTTAACGATATTTGATGGAGATTCTTTTGATGATTCATTGGCGAATTATGGTACAAGGACGTGGTACTTTAGAGAAAACGGTTGGGGTCCTGCATATGCCTGGGGTAAAATAGATCCATCAAAATTAATTAGTGTTGAAGATGAGATTGTAGCACCTGGATTTAATTACTATAAAATTTTAGGTAATTATCCAAATCCATTCAATCCAACAACGGTAATTAGGTTCACATCACCAGCTAATGGAATTGTTAATTTGGTTGTCTATAATATTCTTGGTCAAGTTGTTCGAATGGAAGTTATAGATGCCGTTTCAGGCATAAATGAATTTAAATTTGATTCCAAAGGATTAAGTTCAGGTGTTTATTTGTATAAGATAATTGGTCAGAAAAGTGCATCAATAAATACTGGCAAGATGTTTTTAATGAAATAAAGTTGGTTTGAGGTCTGGAAATTCGTTTCCAGACCTCTTCTTTATTTAACTAAGATAAGAGATTAGCTATGAGAAATTTTACTTATCAAAAGGTGAATAATAGCAAGATGAAGTGGATTTTAGGACTGATTTTTTTGCAATTGTTAAGTTACAACTTGACAAATGGACAGTCGGTAGGTAAAATTCGAGGAAGAGTTTTAAGTCAGGATACAAACGAGCCTTTAATTGGAGCAAATGTTTTAATTATTGGGACAAATTTAGGTGCTGCCACCGGTGTTGATGGTAGCTATATCGTTTTGAATATTAGGCCTGGTGTTTATGCCTTGCGTTTTGGTTACGTGGGATATCAGACAAAAATTATCGAAAATGTAATTGTTAATTCTGATCAAACCACAACAATAAATGTTACATTAGAACCTGCAACTTTAATTGGACAAGAGGTGATCGTTGTTGCGAAGAAACCAATCGTTGAGTTTAATCAAACTAGCACTGTTGTTTCAATTAATAAAGATGATATTACTGCATTACCTGTGCAAAACCTAAAAGATATAGTAAATCTTCAAGCTGGAGTTATTGATGGACATTTTCGAGGTGGACGACTTGGAGAGGTACAATATCAGATTGATGGAGTTAGTATTACAAATCCATACAATAACTCATCTATATTAGAAATTGATCGTTCTTTAATAGAAGAAGTTCAAGTAATCAGTGGCACGTTTGATGCGAAATATGGTCAAGCGATGTCAGGAATTGTTAATACTGTATTAAAATCTGGTTCTGAAAAATTTATTTTATCAGGTGAGATTTACGGTGGTGACTACTTTACAGGTGACATTAAACGTTATCCAAACAATTATTCTTATAGTCCAATTGGAATTCAAAACACTCAAATATCTTTAAGTGGACCAACTGGTTTACCTAAAACAACATTCTTTTTGAGTGGAAGAAGATACTATAACTCAGGTTATTTATTTGGCAAAAGAAGATTTTCACCTTTTGACAAGCATGATTTTGAGAAAAAGAAATTTACAATTAGTGGTGACTCAAAACTGGTTCCATTGAATTATCGTCTTGAGTGGAGTGGGCAAGGGAAGGTATTAAATACATCAATTTCAGGTATTCAAATATCATATCAAAATATATTTAATTATATCAAAGCGAAAAATTATAATCATTCATTTAGATTTAATCCAGATGGAATTAAAACTAATTATACCACTTCTTTTTCACATGGTATTAGCTTCGTTCATACTTTAAGTAGCCGGATCTTCTACAAACTAAATTTAAGACAAAATTACTTTTTATACGAGGATTATGTTTACAAAGATTTGTATGATCCAAGATACTTAGAAGCAGGTCCAGCAAAAGGGGATGCTAACTATGAAGATGGAGCAATTGTTCAGGGTGTAGACCTGGGAAGATTTAAACAAGAGACACATTCATATTTACTAAAAGGTGAATTGGCCTGGCAGGCAACAAATAGTGATTATATTGAATCCGGTTTTGAGTTTCAAATATCTAAAATCACTTTTGGACCCCCTGGGTTTTTCATATATACTTCTATAGGTGGAGTAGAAACACTTCAGCCAAGAGAACAGTATCCTAAAATGCCTGGCTTGAGAACTTATCATCCTTTACAATTTGCTGCATATCTTCAAGATAGAATTGAATGGAATGATTTAGTGGTGAGAGCTGGGATACGTTTAGAATTATTCGATGCAAGAGCAACAATTCCATCAGATTTGCAAAATCCAGCAAATTCGATAACAGATGCACCACCATCCTATCCCAAACGAACCAGTATGAAAAATGCTATTGCACCAAGATTGGGTTTTAGTTTTCCATTGACAGATAGAACTTCTGTTTATTTCAGCTATGGTCATTTTTATCAATTGCCGGGACTTGGTCTTTTATATGATAATGCAGATTATTCCATTCTTGATGAACTTCAAGCTGGTGGAATATCTTACGGTGTGATGGGAAATCCGGATTTAAAGCCAGAAAAAACTATTCAATATGAATTTGGTTACAAACAGGCACTTTCTGAATTTTTTGGAACTCAAGTGTCTTTCTTCTATAAAGACATCAGAAATTTACTTGGTGTTGAATTCGTTGATACATATACAGCTGCGTCATATGGTAGATTTACTAATGTTGACTTTGGAAAAGCATATGGTTTCACGATTTCATTGTATCAAAAAAATCTTAACTATATTACCTCGTCCATTGATTACACCTTACAGTACGCATTCGGTAATTCCTCTGATCCTAGAGAAACAGCTAATAGAGCAGCTGCTGGAAAAGATCCAAGGCCTAGAACTATACCATTTAATTGGGATCAAAGACACACACTTAATATTTCTCTAATTTATAATAATCCCTCTCTTATAACATTTTCAACAATTTTAAAAATGGGTTCAGGTCAACCTTACACGCCGGAGATTGGGACTGGATTTGGCGCAGACCTTGAAACCAACTCAAGTCGAAAAAAATCGTTTGTGTTAGTTGATCTTCGCATAGAAAGAATGTTTAGTTTTCAAACGTTTAACTTTACAGTTTTTTCGAGGATAATAAATCTATTTAATAATCATTTTGTTAATGGATTTGTATTTGCTAATACAGGGAGTCCTGATTATTCGTTAACTCCAGCTGTGCATCGTTCGGCTTTGAACGATCCATCAAGATTTTTTGAGCCACGACGTATAGAATTTGGAATTTCATTTAATTCAAAATAGAGGTTTGACGATATGATGAAGAGTTCATTATTTCTTTTAATCTTCTGTACCTTTAGCATTTCCCTGTTTGCTCAAAATGATTTAGTCCCTGTTACTCCTCCCGAATTGCGTGGAAGGATCGATATGGAACGCAAGGGACTTCACGATGCAAATAAAATAAGAACTTTGTTCTACAATTATGGAATGGTTGGTGATTATCCACCGGACCCATTGAAAGTTGACTATAGTGTTTTTCATTCAGTTGAAGTTCCAAAAGGGAGTGGTGAAAATTATTCTGATGGTATAACGCCATTTGTTCTGGCGAAGATTTTACAAAGGAATGGTAGATATGCATATATAATGGAGACAGGATATAGAGAGCGACAAGGTACATCTCCAATCACTGGTAAAACAATGAGATTTGAACCACGACCAGGATACTTTCAGACCAACCCTGCGATTAATGTCGCCAGAAGTGTTGCTATGAGCAATGACCCAAGAACTTGGCCAGATAAATGGATCGATAAATTGAACGACCCATTTGATCCGGGTTGGAGTGGTAGCTGGAATGGATACTTTGGTAAAGCGCCTAAAGCTGATCAAGAAAGTTTTGTTGTTTATGACGATCAGTTTTATGATGCGTGGGATTTCTATCCGGATTATCGTGATAATACGAGAAGAGGGTTGGGGCTTCGTGTGGAGCAAAGAGGATTTCAATGGTCGAATCCGCAAGCTGGTTATGTAATATTCTTTCATTATGACATTACAAATGAGAGTACAACCGATTATAATGATAATATTTTATTTGGGCTTTATATGGATTCCGGTGTTGGTGGTTCAGCAGTTGGAAGAGATGGAATACCAGAATCTGATGATGACAATGCCTACTTCAGTAAAGAAATTGGTTTGAATTTAGTTTATACCTGGGATAATTATGGTAATGGTTTTCAAGGTCCGACAGGATATCTGGGGTATTCATATTTAGAAACGCCGGGTAATGAATTTGACTTGATTGATAATGATGATGACGGAATTAAGAATGAAAGCCGATTAAGTGGTGAAGGGACTTTAATCATTGGTCAGGATAACATTCGTAATTATGTACAAACTCAATATGATCTTGTAAAGTTTGAAAAATATTATAATAAATTGGAAGAACGACCAGCATACAGATTAGGATATTGGTGGACAGGGGATGAGGATATGGACTGGATTGCTGAATTTCACGATACAGGAGCCGATGGAATTTTCGGAACGAACGATGAGGGTGAACGTGATGGTAAACCTACTTTAGGTGAAACTAATTTCGATAAGACTGATATCGATGAATCTGATCAGATTGGTTTAACGGGTTTTAAAATGAATAGGATTAGGCCAGGTTTTGGTAATCCATCACAAGAAGTTGACCAAATCGTATTTTTTGATGATGGGAAAAATTGGCCTATGCGGCTTTATAATATTTTTACAAATCCAGATAGTGCTTTTGATAAACCCTTAGTTTTGAATTACAACATTGGCTTTTTATTTGCTTCTGGACCATTTAAACTTAAAAAAGGAAGAACAGAAAGATTTTCATTAGCTCTAGGTTTTGGAAAAGATTTACGCGAATTAAAAACAACTATAAAAGTTGTTCAACAGATATACAAAGCTAATTATCAATTTGCCGTACCACCACCAATGCCTACAGTACAAGCTTACGCTGGTGATGGTTTTGTTACGCTAATCTGGGATGATGTAGCTGAACGAGCTTTTGACCCAATAACTTATACCAATGATTTTGAAGGGTATAAAATCTATAGAAGTACCGACCCTGCATTTCTTGATCCCCAAATTATTTTAACAGCAACAGGCTCAAGCCCAATAGGTAATGGTAAGCCCATAGCTCAATTTGATTTAATAAATGATATAGCGGGATTCTCAAAAACTACAGTTGAAGGTGTTGCATATTACTTAGGTGCTAATACAGGCTTAACTCATACCTGGACTGACACAACAGTTAAGAATGGTCAAAGGTATTTTTATGCAGTTTGTGCCTATGATAGAGGTGCAGATTCAATAGAAATATATCCTTCTGAAAATTCAATTTCTGTAAGTCAAACTTTAAGGGGTGGATTTGTATTGCCTAAAAATGTAGGCATGGTAACACCTAATCCACATACGCTTGGTTATGTTTCTTCTGAAATATACCAATTGCAACATGTATCTGGTAAAGGTACAGGTTCAGTAAGTCTTGTGATTAAAAATCCTGCAATTGTTCCAAATGATAATCTTTATGAAATATCTTTTGTTCACCATGAAGATAGTGTTAGAGCTAAATATTATGTATTAAAAAATTTAACAAGGGGTGAAGTTCTTTTTAGTTATGGAAATGATCTCGATTCATTAGGAAATGGTGTAACAGGCGATGGAATTTTACCAATAATCAAAACCCCACGTACGCTTGAAATTGATTCGGTATTATCAGGTTTGTTTAAATCATCACAAACGAATTTGAGAATAAGATACAGATATGCACCAGCTTTGCCAATTACTCTTCGAAGGCCAGGATTTCCATCGGACATTGAAATACAATTTTCTGATAGAGTTTTAGATACTACAATTGCTGCTGTCGGTGCTCCATCGAAACCAGTGAAATTTAGAGCCATTGCAAAAACTGATACAGAAGATCTACAGTTGAAAATGAGATTTCGTGATGTGAATAATGATAGTACTTTATCAGCACTTGGTGAATACATTGAGGTTATTACATATCAGAAAAATTCCACTGTGCCAAGACCAACATGGAGAGTAGATGTAGATACAACTGGACTTGGTAGTGGGACTATTATTCCGCCAACAACTGGTGATAAAATTATTATTAAATTAAGAATACCTTTTTCATCACAAGATAAATTTACATTTAAGACAAGGTCACACAGAATAGATAACCAACTTGCGAAAGAACAATTCAAAAATGAACCCTATGTAGTTCCAAATCCATATGTAGCTGCTGCATCATTTGAACCACAGAGGTATGCTGTATCAGGTCGTGGTGAAAGAAAAATTGAGTTTAGAAACCTACCAAATAATTGTACAATCAGAATTTATACATTATCCGGGGAACTAGTTAAGCAATTACATCACAATGGTAGTATCACCGAAGGATTTGTTTCATGGGATTTAAGAACGAAAGATAATCTTGAAGTTGCTCCAGGGCTATACATATATCATGTAGAAAGCAATGATGTAGGAAATTATATAGGAAAATTTGCCATCATTAAGTAGGTGTCAAAATGAAAAAATTTTTAGTGGGTTTTTTGGTCTTAAATTCGTTAATTTTTTCGCAGAGCAAAGTTGGAACAACTGTAGGTCAATTTCTTAAGATTGAACCAAGTTCACGTATTTCTTCTCTTGGTGGTTCTGGTGCAGGTAATTTTGGAAATGCTTCGATGGTATATTATAATCCTGCAAGTTTAGGAAGAATAAGGAACATCGACGCAGATTTTACGGTTGCCAATTGGTTAGCTGACATCAGATATAATTATGGAGTTGTTGCAATTAATATTGGTATGGTTGGAACGTTCGCATTGCAAATCATTTCCTTAAACAGTGGTGAAATTCCGGTTCGGACTGTAGAAATGCCTCTGGGTACAGGAGAAAAATATTCTGTGACTAATTTTGCATTAGGCTTAGGATATGGTAAAATGTTGACTGACAGAGTTGCAATTGGTTTGGTAGTTTCATATTTCAATGAAACTATTTGGCATAGTTCACTTAATGGTTTCTTCTTCAATTTTGGTGTTCAATATCAAATTCCAGAAAGCGAAGTTACTTTTGGTGCTGCGGTTTCTAATTATGGTACTCATGGAAAATACTCCGGTACAGATTTATTCATAAATTATGATTTCGATCCTAAAAAATACGGAGATAATGATAGATTACCTGCTGAGTTAAGAACAGACGAATTTTCATTACCCACTACATTTAGAGCGGGTATAACTTATACTGTAAAATTTTCTAAGGATTATCAATTTATTCTATCGGTTGATGCATTACATCCAAATGATAACAACGAGAGTCTTGCTCTTGGTGGGGAATTAAAATTTCTAAACTTATTTAGCATTCGTGGTGGATACAGAAACTTGTTCTTGGACGATAGAGAAGGTGGTTTGACATTAGGTGCAGGTACCGATATTAGCATTCTTAACTCTTATCGTATTCGATTTGACTATAGTTGGGCTGACTATTCTAAACTTAAAGCCGTACATAGAGTTACATTTGGACTTAATTTTTAATTTATCTTAATGGTCTAATTAGTTAAAAATTATTTCAATCTCTTTTTAACATATATTCAAAATCTGATTAAGAAAACATTATGGGTAAAATTTTAAGAATTTTTTAATGAATTTAATGAAATTTTATATCGTACTTTTTCTTTTCAGTTTTAATTTTTTGAATGGTCAAAAGTTTATTCAATATCCATATTTGCCTTATTCAAAATTAACTAGTAAAGAGAAGGAATTTCTTGATACAGTTCAGTTCTACGCTTTTAAATATTTTTTAAGTGAAATTAATCATGAAAATTCCTTAGTCAGAGATCGTTCAACTGTAAGTTCGCCTATTACAATTGCTGCATGTGGATTTGCTCTACCTATTTGGGCAATAGGTGCTGAGAAAGGATGGATTTCGCGGAAAGAAGCAGCTGATAAAACTCTTAAAATGCTTAGGTTTTTTTTCACTTCTGAACAGAGTGAAAAATTAAATGCTACAGGGTATCAAGGATTTTACTATCATTTTTTGAATTTTCAGACGGGACGAAGAGAATGGAATTGTGAACTTTCTTCCATTGACTCGGGATTACTTTTTGCCGGAATAATTTTTTCAAGAAATTATTTTTCAAAAAATACAAAAGTAGAAAAGGAGATTCGTTATTTAGCTGAAAAGATTTTAAAAAAGATTAACTGGAATTTCTTCAAAATGCATGCAGATTCTAAATATCCCTTTGCCATAAATATGGGATGGCATCCTGAAGATTCATCATATAATTCTCTTGGATGGATAGGTTATAATGAAGCACTTTTTCTCTATGTAATAGCAGCTGGATTGAATATGCAAGATGTTGAGAAAGGTTACAAAACTTGGATGAAACATTATGACTGGAGAGAACCATATAAAGGATTTGGACATTTAGCATTTCCTCCTTTATTTGGTCATCAATATTCTCACATATTCATTGATTTTAGAAATCTTGCTGACGATACTTTGAAAGCAAGAGGAATCGATTTTTTTGAAAATTCAAGAAGGGCAACTTACATACAAAGATTTTATGCAATTGAAAATCCAAAAGGATGGATTGGCTATGACTCTTTGACTTGGGGAATTACTGCATGCGATGGTCCAGGGAATAGTTACAATTTTGATGATAAAGTTTTTTATGAATATGCTGGACGAGGAACAAGTGGGCCGGATTTGGTTTTTTTTGATGATGGTACTATAGCCCCAACTGCAGTAGCCGCCTCCATCCCATTTGCGCCAGAGATTTGTATACCTACCTTAATGAGTTTTTATAATAGATTTAAGGATACGGGAATATGGGGTAAGTATGGCTTTGTTGATGCTTTTAATTTAACAGTCAATTGGTTTGGCAAAGAGTACCTTGGGATAGATCAGGGACCGATAGTTTTAATGATCGAGAATTATCGAAATGGATTTGTATGGAAATATATAATGAAGGATGAAATTATAATTAATGGTTTGAAAAAATTAAACATAACTCGTTTAAAATGAAATATTTCTTTATTCTTTTCATAACATTCTCTATTGTCTATTCACAGAATGAAAATTTTTTACTCGATGATTTTGACGATTTAAGTGATTGGGAAATTTTTACATCCGAAGGTGCCGAATTAAAATTTTCCTCTGTTGAGGGAATTAAGGGAAATTGTATAAAAATTGATTATAATTTTAAGTATGGAAGTGGTTATTGTGGTATTCAGAAAAAGTTAAAATTAAAATTACCTGATAATTATCGATTTTATTTTTTCATTAAAGCAAATTCTCCTTCCAACAATTTTGAAATTAAGTTTCTCGATCACTCTAAGGAAAATGTTTGGTGGTATAATAACAGAAACTTTGATTTTCCAAGCGATTGGAAAAGGTACATAGTTCGAAAACAAAACATACAATTTGCTTGGGGACCGACCGGTGATACTGCATTTGAGGAATTTGATTTTATTGAATTTACAATCGCATCTTCTAAAGGAGGTAGCGGCACAATTTTTATCGATGAGTTATTTTTAGAGAAAATTCCTGAAGAAGATACACTCAAAATTGTTGTTTATCCTGAATTTCTTAAGCCGATTCTTCAAACAAGAAATGGTTCAATTATCAGTATAAAAGAGAAAAATTTTGAATTTATTGTCGGTTTTAATAAACCTTATGAAGTTGGTGGGATTAAAATTGTATTTAATAATAATTTCTCCAAAGATTTGAAAATTTTTGAGTCAGTTGATTCTTTAAATTGGAATTCTGTTTTAAGTGTTTCAAACTCAACAAAAAACAATTTAATTCTGCAGTTTCGAGAGCTAGAAACTAAATACTTAAAATTCTCAATCTCAGCAAAAAATGGTATAAAAATTTCTGAACTGAAAATATTTGATTACTCATTTGCTGAGACAAAAAATCAAATTTTCGTTGAGTTGGGAAAAACTAAGTTTTCAAAATTTTTACCAGATTACTTTAGTAACAAAGCCTCCTATTGGACTGTTGTTGGAATGGATAGCGACTTTAAAGAAGCTTTAATCGACTGGAACGGTATGATTGAAATTGATAAAAATCAATTTTCTATTTTACCTTTTGTGGAATCAAATAATAAAATTCTCACGCATCATCATTTTCAAAAAAAACAATACTTAGAAAAATCATATTTACCAATTCCAGTAGTAGAATGGCACTCAAAAAATCTTTGCGTTACAATAAAAACTTTCTCCATTGGTATTCCAAATAAATCTTCTAAACTTTTAATCGAATACAAAGTTGTTAGTAAAAGGAAAAATAAACCTAAAATAAAATTTCATCTTGCTTTATTACCATTCCAGGTTAATCCAATCTATCAATTTTTGAATAATCCCGGTGGAGTTTCTTCAATTGATTCAATTTTTGTTAGTAAAAACTCCATTGTCATAAATGGAATAAAACTTTTTTATAACTGTTCTAACCTAGTAAAAGCAACTGTATTTGAATTTAATAAGAATGATGCCTTATCTGCTCTAATAGAAAATAATTTCCATGGTTCAAATTATACCAATGGTTATGATAAGTTAAATTCAGCTCTACTCACTTATGATTTCTCAAATAGAAAGTCTGATACAATTACAATTCGTCTTGTTTATGATTATTACTCATCGCTCACCCATATTGATGATTCTTACTTTGATGCTTTATTCAATTCGGAATATCAAAAAACACTTAGTTACTGGGAATTCAGATTAGGCAACACATCAATTAAAGGAAGTGAAAAGTTAAATAGACTTTATAATATTGTTAAATCTAATCTTGCCTATATTCTAATTAACACTGATGGGGCAGGAATTCAACCAGGTTCGCGTTCTTATGAAAGAAGTTGGATACGCGATGGTTCTCTTACATCAACTGCATTACTGAGATTTGGTTTTGATAGCGAAGTGAAAAATTTTATTAAATGGTATGGAAAACATATTTATGAGAGTGGTAAAGTTCCCTGTGTTGTAGATTTACGAGGACCTGACCCCGTGGATGAACATGATAGCCATGGCCAATTTCTTTATTTGTTAAATGCGTACTTCAAGTTTACAAAGGATACTGCGTTTGTTAAAGAAAATTACGATTTAGTAAACAGAATTGTAAATCACATTGTTAATCTTATCAACTCAAGGAAAACAAAAGAATTCTTGATTGATTCTCTTTCCGCTTTTTTTGGAATAATGCCACAATCAATTAGTCACGAAGGTTATTCAGCCAAACCGATGCATTCTTACTGGGATAATTTTTTTACATACTCTGGTATCTCAAGTGCTTTGGAAATTGCTAATACATTAAAATCCTCAGACACTATTAAATTCAAAACAATCCTAAATGACTTTGTAGATAACTTAAAGAACTCGCTTATGAAGACCATTAAAAATCATGGGATTGATTACATACCTGGTTGCGTAGAATTGGGGGATTTTGATCCAACATCAACTTCAGTTGTTTTCTTCCCATGCATGCTAAATAAAATTCTTCCTCAAGAAGCACTAGTTAACACATTTGATAAGTACTATGATTTTATTTCTCAAAGAGACGTTTATAAAAATTTTGAAAATTTTACTCCCTATGAATTGAGGAATATAAATGCGTTTATATTTCGACACCAAAAGGAAAGAGCTTGTGAACTTCTAGAATTTATATTGAAGTATCAAAGACCTTTTGGTTGGAATCATTGGGCTGAAGTTGTTTGGAAAGACTCAGCTAGTCCAAGATTTATTGGTGATATGCCTCACACCTGGGTAGGGTCAGATTACATTAATGCATTTAGAAATCTCTTTGCTTTTGAAGATGAAGACAACTCAACTTTGAAATTGTTGATGGGTTTTGACGAGTCTTTCCTTGACAAAGACAGAAAGTTTGAAATGAAAAATGTTAGGACATTTTATGGTTATATAGATCTTTTTATTGATAAGACTTCCGATAATGAGTTTGTTATTCTCGTTGATGGTAGTTTAGATTTACAAAACGTTTATCTTGAGGTTTATAATTTCATAGAAAAACCACTTAAACAAATTTTCATTAACGAAAAACAAATTTTTGATTTAGATTCAAATTGGATAAAATTAGAAACGCTACCATCATTACTTAAGATTGAGTTTTGAAATATGCGGCCACAAAAATCTAAACTTCTAAACGGTACCTGGAAATACATAAAAGATCAGAATGACAGTCTTAATTTAGAAGATGTAAAAAAAGCCTTATTGAGCAATGAAGTTGGTTTTTTAAAGATACCTTCAAATTGGTATCTAACAGAAATTGGTGATTATTCAGGTACAATTTGGTTCTTAAGTGAATTTGAATATGTTTCAAGTGGTGATGAGTTAGTCATTTTACAATTTGATGGTGTGGATTACTTTTGTGAGGTTTATCTTAATGACGTTTATCTTGGAGAACATGAAGGATATTTTCAGAGGTTTTACTTCGATATAAGTCATGTTATTAATTCCGGAAGTAATTTATTAGTAGTTAAAGTTAATTCACCTAGAGAAGATACAACTTTTAGTTGGCCTAATCGGAAGAAGTTGATAAAAGGAATTTTCTCTCACCATGATTGTAGGCCTGGTGGCTGGGATCCTGAACATGGTCAGGATAGAAATACTGGTGGCATTTGGAACAATGTTATGATTTATGTAGATAAAGTAATTTACATATCTAATTTCAAGGTTTACACTAAGATTTTATATGAACAGAAACGTGCATTTGTAAATTTTGAAATTGATTATGTCTTAAATTCTTCAATAACTCATAAAACTCTTGAAGTCTCTATCAAACACCGTGATAAAACTGTTTGTAATAGAAAAATTAAGGTAAGTCAAATTAAAAATGGAAAGCTTTACTTTACAGCTGAAATATTGGATGTTCATTTATGGTTTCCTTACGAGATTGGTGAACCCGAATTATACCAAATTGAGATTTCTACCGAAGAAGAAATCATTTTTAGATCTCATTTTGGTATAAGGGAAGTAGAGTTAAAAAATTCAATTTTCTATATAAACAATAGAAGATTCTTTTTACGCGGCACAAACATAATTCCTGAACAAATGTTATCGAATTTAACAGCTGAAAAAATTGAATCACTTATAAATTTGTTAAAGGAAGCCAACATAAATATTGTTAGAGTTCATGCCCATGTGAACAGGAAAGAATTATATGATGCTTTTGATCAAGCGGGAATACTTGTTTGGCAGGATTTTGCACTTCAATGGGAGTATGACGATTCAGAGGATTTTATTTCTAATGCAGTAGAACAGATTAAAGATATGGTTAATCAATTACACTATCATCCATCAATTGTATTTTGGTGCTGTCATAATGAACCAGGCGAACAGATAAATAAATTAGATGAATTTCTTTATAATGCAATACAATCTGGGGATAATACTAGAATAATAAGAAAAGCTTCAAACTTTGAAGAACATTGTTATGAAGGCTGGTATTGGGGTGATTATCGAAACTATGTAGCCGCACCAATGGGACCTCTCGTTACTGAGTTCGGAGCACAAGCGCTGCCTGTAAAAAAATCATTTGAAAAATTCATTCCAGAAAGTGAATCCAAAAATCCTGAAAGTAAGATATGGGCTTATCATAATTTTCAGTACGAACAAACTTTTAATATTGCTAAAATTGATAAAGGGAATTCAATTGATGAGTTTATCGAAAACTCACAGACATATCAAGCTACACTTCTGAAAGAAGCAATTCATTACTATCGAAGAAAAAAATACAATTCTATCTCTGGTATCTTTCAATTCATGTTTATTGATTGTTGGGAATCGATTTCATGGAGTGTGATTGATTACTATGGAGAGAAGAAAAAAGGTTTCAATGCATTGAAAGATGCATTTAATCCAATTCTTCTTTCAGTTAACCTGAGACAATTTATTTACTCATACCGTTCCAAAAAATTAAATTTGGAGCTTTGGATAATAAATGATTTCCACAGAGAATTAAACAATTTAATTTTAATATTCTGGCTAAATGAAAGAGAATTTCATAAGATGAAAGTTCCAAGAGTTGAGAAAGATTCGTTACTTCATTTTCCATTTGTTGAGATAGAAGTACCAGTACCTGAATTTTTAAGCAAAGGATTTTACAAACTAAGAATTGATTTGAGAGATGAAGATTTAAATTTAATATCTCATGTCGAATTTGATATGGAATTTAACTATGATTAGGATGAAATTACTAATCGCTTTAATATTATTTCTAACTTGTACTTTAACATCGCAGGTTCAAACTCCTCGAAACTTCAAAGTATATAATTACGAAAAACATTTCGACTTGATATGGGATGAAAATCGAGAACCAAATTTAGTTGGTTATAGAATTTTCAAAAAGCAGAATGATCAATTTGTTTTTTACAAAACGGTACCTAAAGGACAAAACTATTATTGGGAAGCTTTTCAATCAGTAAATGATACACTTTTTTTTAAGATACTGGCTTTCGATACTTATGGTAATCAATCGGCATTGAGTGATAGTGTAGTTGCCACTCCTAATTTTTTAATGAGTGATGATGATTTTCTTGATATGGTTCAAAGAGCTACGTTTCGTTATTTCTATCACTTCGCTCACCCTCATTGTGGATTGGCAAGAGAAAGAAATACTTCGGGGAATGTTGTAACAATTGGTGGTTCAGGATTTGGGGTGATGGCACTTATTGTAGGGATTGAAAGGAATTTTATTTCTCGTGAAGATGGAGCAAAACATCTTCTTAAGATATTGAATTTCTTAATTAATACTGCTCAACGTTTTCATGGGGCTTTTCCCCACTGGCTAGATGGGTGGACTGGTCAGGTCATTCCATTCAGTCAATATGATGATGGGGGAGATATTGTAGAAACATCATTTCTTCTACAGGGTTTATTAACGGCACGACAATATTTTAATCGAAATGATTCTTTAGAAATTGAAATAAGAAATAAGATAAATCAAATTTGGCATTCCGTTGAATTTAGCTGGTATAGAAGAAGCCCATATAGCCAGCATCTCTACTGGCATTGGTCACCAAACTATGGATGGACAATTAATTTAAAGTTAATGGGTTGGAATGAAACATTAATTTGTTACATTCTTGGAATTGCTTCACCAACTCATCCAATTCCAGCTTCTACTTATTATCAAGGTTGGGCATCATCTTCAAGTTATTTTAATATCAGGATCTCTTATGGCTACAAACTTTATCTCGGCAATAATTTAGGTGGTCCACTTTTCTTTACTCATTATTCGTTTCTTGGTTTTGATCCAAGAAATAAGAGAGATAATTTCTGTAATTTTTTTGAACATAACAGGAATCAAACACTGGTTAATAGGGCTTATTGTATCAACAATCCAAAAAGATATGTGGGATACGATTCACTTACCTGGGGAATTACTGCTTCTGATAATCCTTGGGGGTATTCTGCTCATGAACCATTGGTTAATGATAACGGTACTATTGCACCAACTGCTGCTTTATCTTCTATGCCTTATACTCCATTTGAATCAATTAGCGCATTAAAAAATTTTTATCGCAAATATTTTAATCAATTATGGGGAACCTATGGCTTTAAAGACGCATTCAATTTAACACAAAACTGGTTTGCAAATAGTTATTTGGCAATTGATCAAGGACCTATTATTGTAATGATTGAAAACTATCGTACCGGATTATTGTGGAATTTATTCATGTCAAATCCCGAAGTACAAAATGCATTAAATTTAATTGGTTTTATCCCGGATAGTACCAGTGCCGTTGAGTATGAAATTGTAACAAATAAAAATTTATCAATCCAGAATTACCCCAATCCATTTAACAATAAAACAGAAATAATCTTGAAACTAAACGAAGATGAACACCTAAAACTCTCTATTTATGACATACTTGGCAGGGAAATTTCGATTTTAGCTGATAGAAAATTTGAAAGTGGTGTTCACAAATTAACCTGGAACATAACTGAATTTTTACCGTCATCAATTTATTTTCTTGTAGCTCACACAAAAAAATCTAAGTTAATTCATAAAATGATTCTGATTAAATGAAAAGAGAATTAATAATTATCTTTTTGGTTTCGTTTTTTATTTCTTGTTCAAAAAAAGATGATACTTTGACCTTCTGGGCAATGGGTGTGGAAGGTGAAAATGTTATTAAGTTAACTACTGAATTCGAAAGGCAGTACAAAATAAAAGTTAAAGTTCAGCAAATTCCTTGGTCTGCTGCTCATGAAAAACTTATAACTGCTTTTGTATCCAATACTTTACCCGATGTTTTTCAACTTGGAAACACTTGGATTCCCGAATTTGTAGCATTGAATGCTATAATTTCATTGGATTCACTTTGTGAAAAAAATAACTTCGATTTAAATGATTTTTTTGATGGAATTCTAGAGTCAAATAAAATAGATGGTAATCTTTATGGTATTCCTTGGTATGTTGATACTAGAGTTTTGTTTTATCGCAAAGATATTATGGAAAAATTGGGACGGAAAAATCCACCTAAAACCTGGGAAGAGTTATATCAGCTATCAAAATTAATTCATGAGAAAACAAATCAATATGCAATATATTTTCCGACAAATGAATGGGTACCTCTAATAGTCCTGGCTTTGCAGAATAAAGCCCAATTACTTTCTGACAATTTCACTGAACCGGCATTCACTTGCTCTAATTTTGTACAAGCATTTAATTTTTTAGCAAGATTTTATCATGAAAATTTATCTCCTTCAAACATCACTGAAGTCACAAATATTTATCAAGCTTTCGAAGAAGGATATATAACAATGTACATAACTGGACCTTGGAACATCAGTGAATTTAAGAAAAGAATTAAACGGGAAATTCAAAACTCCTGGATGACCGCACCATTACCATCTCCTGATTCAAGTTATCCGGGAGTATCACTTGCTGGAGGAGCAAGTCTTGTTATTAATTCAAAAAGTAGAAAAAAGGATTTAGCCTTTAAATTGGTTGAATTCCTTAGTCGACCAGAAATACAAATTAAATTTTACAATTTAATTTCAGCTCTTCCTTCAAGAAGGTCTGCATGGATAAATTCAAATTTGGTTAATGATAAATATTTACAACCCTTTCGGATTCAATTAGAAAAAACTCAAGCTATGCCAAAGATTGCTGAATGGGAAAATATAATGATTTCAAGAATTCAGAAGTATGTTGAAGAAGTGGCCATGAAAAAAGTAACAGTTCTTGAAGCTTGTGATAATTTAAATAACGAAACAAGAAAATTGCTAAGAAAGAGAAAGGAACTTGTTTCACAAGGCCTTTTGAAATGAAAGAAAAAACTAGTATTGGTATAGTTTTAATATTTCTATCACCAGCACTTTCCGCTATTTTTTTATTCTTTATTTTACCCTTACTCTCAGCCTTGTTCATTAGTTTTACTGATTTTGATATTTACACACTAGGAGATTTCAGGCGATTGAAATTTGTTGGTTTAGAAAATTACATCAAAATATTTGAAGATGATTTATTTTATAAAGCTTTATACAATACATTTTACTTTGTTTTTATTGGTGGACCACTATCCATAATAACTTCTCTTCTTGCAGCACTTCTACTAAATTCAAAGTTTATCAAATTAAAAAAGTTCTTTAGAACCGTTTATTTTCTTCCAGTAGTTACAACAATTGTTGCCGTTGCAATCGTGTGGCGATACCTATATCATCCACGCTTTGGAGTTTTTAACTACATTCTTTCATTGTTCGGAATTAATGCGATTGATTGGCTTGGTGACCCTAAGTACGCAATGCCTGCTATTATTCTTTTGGCTATTTGGAAAAATTTTGGTTATAATATGATACTTTTTATTGCAGGACTTCAAAACATTCCAACCGAGTTGTATGAAGCAGCAGAACTTGACGGTGCATCAAACTGGCAAAAGTTCAAAGAAATAACTTTACCTTTTCTTGCTCCCACTACTTTCTTTATCTCTATAATAACAATGATTGGTTATTTTCAATTATTTGCTGAACCATATGTGATGACACAAGGCGGTCCATTAAATTCAACGTTAAGCATGGTGTTATATATGTATCAGGAAGGATTCAGATGGTGGAATATAGGTTATTCTGTATCTATAGCATTTATTCTTTTTATAATCATTTTGATCATCACATTAATTCAATTTAGGTATGAAAAGAAAATTCATTATTAAATCCGTTCTATTAAATTTGGTAGCGATTTCTATTGGCGTCTTAACACTTGTTCCTTTTGTTTGGATGATATCGGCATCACTGATGAAAACAGGGGAATCAGCAAAATTTCCTCCACGATTTATACCATCGGAGATTGATTTTTCACATTACGTATTTTTGTTTCAAAATCTTGATATGGCAAGATATTTCCTCAATTCATTAATCGTTTCAATACTTATTACATTTATTTCTTTGTTATTTAACTCAATGGCTGCTTATGCTTTTGCAAAATTAAAATTTGGCCTTAAAGACAATTTGTTTAAGTTTTTATTAAGTCTAATGATTGTTCCGGGTCAAGTAACAATGTTGCCATTATTTCTGATGTTAAAAGAATTTGGTTTAATTAATACATATTTGGGAATTAGCATTCCAGGAATGGCAAGTGTATTTGGAATATTTCTATTGCGACAATTTATGCTATCAATTCCTGATAGTTTAATTGATGCTGCTAGAATTGACGGTGCATCTGATTTCAAAATATTTTTCAGGATAATTATTCCATTGAGTCGGTCTATTTTAATTACTCTTGCAATATTTACATTTATTGGAGCATGGAACGATTTTCTTTGGCCACTTATTATCATGACAGATTCGTATATGTACACATTACCCGTTGCACTTGCCAGCTTGATGGGAGAACATACTCAAGACATAGAACTCATGATGGCAGGTTCTGTAATAACTATTACCCCAATTGTAATTTTGTTTGCGCTGGTACAAAAGTATTACATTTCAGGTATTTTAATCGGTAGCTTGAAAGAATGAATAATTAAGTTTTATTTGAATAAATTAAACTCCACTTTATAAATAGAGTTATTAAATCAAAAAGATTTTAGTTCCTTGAATATTAATTTGCAATAATTTTCTTTTGAATTGAAGTAAGCGGAATAGAGCTAATATGAAATTCAAAGAGTTTTAATTACTTGTATGATTTAATTAGTCAAATGAACTTTTATTTTATTTTTAATTTCTTCGTAGACCTTGGCAAAATCGAACGAAAGGGAATTACCATAATCAAAATTTCTTCCAGTGATAGCAAATACGAATGTACTTTTAGGCAAAGTTTTAAAGATTATTCCCAATGAAATCGCTTCACTAAGTCCAAAAGAGTGAGTTGAAAAAGATTTGAATATTTTTGATAGATTTTCTTGATATGGATTAAAAATAATAATTTCTCCAGATTGTTTGCCCTCTAAAAAAGCTGCATCAATAATAAATAACTTATCAATATTTTCAAATTCACCTAAAAGGGCACTTCCATCACCATTAGATTCTACTATTAATATATCAGAAAATTCTTCTTTTAATTTTCTTGCAATTAAAATTCCTACCGAGTCATCACATCTATTTTCGTTGCCTATGCCAATGACCTTAATTGCCATTAAATATTATTCTTCGACAATTTCTAACTTTAGGAAATGAGTCGCACATGAGATGCATGGATCATAGTTTCTAATTGCTTGTTCTAGTTTCCATTGCAAGTCATCTTTAGAGAGATTCAAATACTTCGTGGTAAAACTATATAGATCGCTTTCTATTTGTTTTAGATTTTGTGCAGTTGGTGGAACAATTTTAGCTGATTCAATTAATCCTTCTTTATTTACTTTGTACCTATGATACAAGATTCCACGTGGTGCTTCTGTACAGCCCCAGCCAATTCCTTCTTTCACTTCAAATTCTACATAAGGTTTGGTTTTCCAATCAATTGTTTCAATTAATCTAATCGCCTCATCACATGCATAAACAGTCTCAATAGCCCTTGCAATAATGCTTTTGAAGGGATTATTAATTGGTGGAATAAAGTTTACATCCTGAGCAACTTCTTTTGCAATAGGGGAGAGTTTATCAAAATTTAGATTAAAACGTGCCAACGGACCCACGTGATAAGGTTCGCCTTTTTTATTGACGGAGTGCAAAGAGTTTGAATGAGCTACATGCTCTTCAAAGAAATTGGATTCAAATTCACTTATGTCAATATCCAGCCCGTGATTAGAGACAAGTCTACCCTCATTAAACGGATATTCTTCTGGATGTCTAAGTGCTACATACTCATAATCCATTTCAAAATCTGGGAAAGGAAGAGAAGAAGCCCACCGCACGGTTTCTATAGAAGCATCTCGTGCCCACTTCAGACGTTCAGCAAGATGGAGGAATTCTGATTTTGACGGGATGCTATAGAAACCTCCTACCCGCACATTAATAGGATGAATCTCTCTTCCTCCCAGTAAATTTACTATATCATTTCCAATTTTTTTCAACTCCAATGCTTTTTTTACAACTTCAGGATAATCCTTTGCAATTTGAATAGCATCTTCATATCCTAAAAAGTCAGGTGCATGTAATAAATAAATATGTAGAACGTGACTTTCAATCCATTCACCACAATAAATTAATCTTCTTAAATCTCGTATTGGACCTTCAATTCTTACTCCGGCGATTCTTTCCATTGCATGAACTGCGCTCATTTGATAGGCAATTGGACAAATTCCACAGATTCTGGCAGTAATATCGGGAGCTTCAGTATATTTTCTGCCCACTAAAAATGCCTCAAAAAATCTTGGTGGTTCAAAAATTTTAAATTTCAAATCTTTAATTTTTCCATCTTTAACTTTAAGGATTAAAGAACCTTCACCCTCTACACGGGCTAGGTAATCAACTTTAATAGATTTACTTTTCATATATTTCACTCTCCTTGCGGAATGCGTCTGAGTATGCATTAAATCCTCTAAATGCTCGAACTATATCATTTTTAGATAGTCCAAGCTCTATGAACTGTTCTGCTAACGATGTGGTGTTTGGTGCTTCCTTCGGTCCATAGCATCCAAAACAAGGACGATTATAACTTGGACATAGTGCCTGGCAACCAGCATGAGTGACTGGTCCTAAACAAGGAAGTCCTTGCGAAACCATTACGCATGTAACAGATTTTCGTTTGCATTCAATACAGACACTCGTATTTGGAATATTTGGTTTTCTGTTGTTTACAAATGCGCTAATTACTTCAATAAGTTGATATTTATTGATCGGACAACCACGCAATTCATAGTCTACGTAAATATGATGTGAAATTGGGGTTGAGTGTTGTAGAGTAGAGATAAACTTTGGATTGGCGTAAACCAAATTAGTGTAATATTTCACATCTGCAAAGTTGCGTAGTGCTTGGATTCCCCCCGATGTTGCACACGCACCTATTGTAATTAATATTTTTGATTGTCGTCTTATTTTGTGAATTCTTTCTGCATCATGCGGAGTTGTAATCGAACCTTCTACTAAAGAGATATCATACGGTCCCGGTTGAATAGCCCGTGAGGCTTCAGGAAAATTAGCTATTTCAATTATTTCTGTAATTTTTAATAGTTCATCTTCGCAATCGAGAAGGCTCAACTGACAGCCGTCGCAAGATGCAAATTTCCAAACTGCTAATTTAGGTTTGTGTTTTTTTGCTGGCATATTTATAACTCTCTTTTTCCGAATAAGTGCTCAATTTCTTTGTAACTAAATACAGGCCCATCTTTGCAAATGAACTCAGTCCCATATTGACAATGACCACAAAAACCAATTCCACATTTCATATTTCTTTCCATAGTAACGTAAATTTTATCTTTACCTAAACCACGCTTTATTAGTTCAATTATTGTATAACGCATCATTATTTCTGGACCACAAATCATAGCAATTGTATTAATTGGATCGAATGGCGCGCGAGGGATTAATGTAGTCACAACTCCTACATTACCAGTCCAACCTTTAATTGCCCGGTCAACAGTAACAATTATATCTATATCCAATCGCGATCTAAATTTTTCTAGTTCTTTTCTAAATAATATATCTTGTGGCGTTCTTGCACCATAAAGCAAGATTATTCTACCATAGTATTCACGATTTTCAAGAACGTGATATATTACAGGACGAAGTGGAGCAAGTCCAATTCCACCCGCTACAATTACAATATCATTACCAACAGCTTCCCTGACTGGCCACGGCCTTCCAAATGGACCTCTGATTCCAACAATATCACCTTTTTTTAGTTTTGCCATTTCTTTAGTTACAATTCCCACAGCTCTAGTTGTATGAGTCAAAATTCCACTCTTATTTGGGTCGCCACTTATAGAAATTGGTATTTCGCCAATTCCATAGATATAAATCATATTAAATTGACCGGGCTCAAAAGTAAATCCGTTTTTGGATTCAATTGATTTTAATTCAATTGTAAATGTGTCTTGAGTTTCTTTTATAAATTTTTGGATTCTATATGAACTCGGAATCATCGCTTGCATATTTGTTCCTATTGAAGTTTAACTTTTACCAAATAAATCCAATAATTGCATTCTCATAGCGCTTATTCGGTTGTCAAATACATTAGCTAATCTTTTCATTATTTCATAACCAAGCGATTGGTCATCTTCACATTTACTTCTCAAGCAGTTTCCATCAAGTTCGATCACACGCGTTAATTCAACTGCACGAGCATCAAATTTCCATTGATAAGGTGGAACCATCCAGGACCAACCTATAATGTCTCCTTCATCTAAAGTTTGTATAATAATCGAACCTTTTTCTGGTGAGTAAACTTCAAGAGCAACCTTACCTGAACGAATTATATAAAATGAATTTGCATCCTCTCCCTCTTTGAATAGATACTTACCTGGTTCAAAAACAACATTCTTGGCACACCCAACTATCAAACTAATATGCTCTGGCTTTAAGCCCTCTACAAATGGATGTTGAACTAGAACCTTTTCTAATGATTCGATCATAATTCCTCCAACGAAGTGGTTTGAAGTTGTGATAATTTTTTAATTTTAGTGGTTTCTTCAGTTACATCAATACCAACAGGACACCAGGTAATGCATCTTCCACAGCCCACACAACCAAATGTTCCGAATTGCTCCTGCCAGGTGGCGAATTTGTGTGTTAACCATTGTCTGTATCGGCTACCCACGCTAACCCTCACACTACCACCATGAATGTAAGTAAACTCTAAAGTATAACAAGAATCCCATTTCTGAATTCTTTCAGCACTGTTCCTTTCGAGATCTGTATAATCCTCCACTGTCATGCAGAAACACGTTGGACAAACCATTGTACAATTACCACATGCCAAACATTTCTTTGCTATGTCATCCCAGACCGGGCTTTCAAAACTCTGAAGTAAAGACTCTTTTACTCCATCAGTTTCTAAAAATTTTTCAATTTGAGATTTTGTTTTTTCGATTACCTTATACTTCTCATTAATCTCACTTTCATCAGCATCGCTGAAATCAAACTCGTTTATGATATCTTCGCCTTTTTCACTTCCTACTTCCAACAAAAAATAATGCCTTTCATTTTTATTTATTTCGGTCAAAAGAAGGTCGTAGTCGTATTTAACTTCTGGACCAGTATTCATTGATGTACAAAAACAATTCTTTTCTGCTTTTGAACAATTAACAGCAATAAACAAAGAATTATGACGAAGAGTAGTGTATCGAGAATTTTTAAATTCGCTTTTCGAAAAAATTGTGTCGTGAATTTTTAATGCTTCTAACTCACAAGCTCTTATACCAATAAAAGCATATCTTTGTGAAGGTTTATCTAATTCCTGAATTTCAATTTTTTTTTCAGTAAACTTTGCGGAGAAAATTTTTTGTATAGGTGGATATAAAAATCTTTTAATCGATTGAGTTCCTACTACATAATTAAAAATTGCATTTGAATTAGTCTGAGTGGTTCTATAATGTCCTGGCTTTTGTGAATCCGTGATTCCAATGGGTAAATCATTTATATCTAATATTTCAGAATAAACAATAGCACCATTTTGTAAGGTTGGACCAATTGTAATATAACCTCGATACTGAAGGCCTTGAATCAGATCTTTTAACTGATCAGGAGATATCTGTTTCATAAAGAACCTTTTATTATTAAAGATTTTTAGAGAAAAACAATCAATATGCCATGATAAAACTTGAATTAAAATCATTAAAACGAATTCGAAAAAAAAAATTCTCAAAAATGAAATTTGTTCCATGGAATTACTGTTAAAAATGCAATCAGATTTACATTTATCAAAAGTAAATCTTTGAAAAATTTTAGAATCAATTTGAATCTTTAGAGTTAAATAACCATCTAATTATAAAATCAAAGAGTTTAGTAGCTATGCTTAATATGGAAATCATATTTTCTGGAAATAAGAAAGTTGATGCAGTTTTCAATGGTCAGGTGATTAAGACTGATCAACCTGTATCATCTGGCGGTAATGGAAGCGCTCCTGCGCCATTTGATCTTTTCCTTGCATCAATTGGAACATGTGCGGGAATCTATGTATTAGGTTTTTGTCAAGCTCGTGGAATTCTAACTGATGGCATTAAAATAATCCAAAAAATGAGTTACAATTTTCAAACAAGACTTATTGATAAAATTGAATTGGAAATAGTTCTCCCTCCAAACTTCCCTGAAAAATATAAAAATGCGGTGATAAATGCTGCCGATAATTGTGCAGTTAAAAAGCATTTAATTAATCCTCCGGAAATAATTGTAACAACAAACTAAATTTCTTAGTTCTCTCCTGTTATTAGTGGTGTGCTTTTTTAAGCATACCACTCTTTTTATTTTTATGTTTGTAAAAAAGGGTTAATTATATGGATATTTTAATTAAAAATGGATTAATAATTTCACCACCAATGGAATTCTTTGGCGATGTATACATTAATAATGGTAAAATCGAACTTGTAGGAGAAAATATTAATAAACCTGCGCAAAAAGTTATTGATGCAAGTGACAAGTATATAATTCCTGGTGGCATTGACGTCCATACCCATCTTGATATGCCATATGGTAATATAAAATCCAGAGATGACTTTCATACAGGAACAATAGCAGCGGCTTTTGGTGGAACCACTTTTATAATTGATTTTCCTACTCAGCAGAAAGGTGAAAAATTAGAAACAACTTTTATGAGATGGTTTGAAAAATCTGAAAGTAAATCAAATATTGATTACTCCTATCATATGATTATTACCGATCCAGATGTTTTGGACGAAGACGATTTTAATTTTCTTGTTGAAAAAGGTATCACAAGTATTAAAATTTTCACTGCTTATCCAGATAGGTTAATGTTAAATGATAAACAGATTTTTAATTTGATGAAAATTGCAAAGAGATATAACTTACTAGTGTTGGTTCATGCAGAGAATGGAATCGTAATTGATGAGCTTGTAAAATTTGCTATCTCTCGTGGTTATAAAGAACCTAAGTATCACGCTTTTTCAAGACCAGAAATAATGGAAGCGGAAGCAGTTAATAGAGTAATTAGTTATGCTATGCTTTTAGATGTTCCAATTTATGTTGTTCACGTTTCATCATATGAAGCTCTTAGGGTAATAAAATCTTTTCGAGAAAGGAAAAATGATGTTCTTGCAGAAACTTGTCCTCAATATTTATTCTTATCAATTGACGATATATCCAGAGGAAATGAAGATGACTATAAATATATCTTTACACCACCTGTAAGAGAAAAATGGAACCAGAATTTCTTATGGGATGCATTAAAAGATAACTCATTGCAAGTTTTATCAACTGACCACTGTCCATTTAATTTCGATGATAAGTTATTAGGTAAAGAAGATTTTACAAAAATTCCCAACGGCGCACCCGTAATTGAACACAGACTTGAGCTTTCTTTTAATGGTGTGAAACAAAATAAGATTAGTCTAAATCGTTGGGTTGAAATTAATTCAACTAATCCAGCTAAAATATTTGGACTGTTTCCACAAAAAGGAGTAATAAAAGTTGGAAGTGATGCCGATGTGGTTATATGGAATCCTAATGTAAAAAGAATTATTTCGCATAAAACTCATCATATGAATGTTGATTATTCGTTATTTGAGGGTATGGAAGTTTTTGGTAAGGCAGAGGTTGTAATTTCACGTGGGGTGACTTTAATTGAGAATGATCAATTTGTTGGTGAAATGGGGCAAGGACGGTTTATTAAACGGCGTGAATTTAGTATGAATAGTTTAGATTAAAAGCAAAGAGTTTGATTTTATTGAAAATTTTTTTGAAATTTGCATCGCTATTGAAATTGAATATATTATGATAAAATGACGGGGTCGTAGTTCAGTTGGTTAGAACGCCTGCCTGTCACGCAGGAGGTCGCGAGTTCGAGTCTCGTCGGCCCCGCAAGTAAGAGCCTGATGAAAATTCAGGCTTTTTTGTTTATGTGGTATGTTTATATAATTTACTCTAAGGAGTTAATAACAAAGGCAGGAGGTCGTCCCGAATGATATTCGGGAAGTCTCGTCGGCCCCGCAAGTAAGAGCCTGATGAAAATTCAGGCTTTTTTGTTTATGTGGTATGTTTATATAATTTACTCTAAGAAGATTGATAGATATTATGTTGGAGTGACTGAGGGAGATCTCAGATGGCGCATAGAACGTCATAATATGGGATGGGGAAGGTATACAAAGAGAAGTTTGAAACACAAAATTTCAGATGTCGTTTTAATCAACAATTTTGGCAAAGAATCAATGAGTTAAATTTCAATACCTAGGTTATTATCAAATTTTAGCTCAATTTTCCTCTCAGGTTATGTAACTAATTGAAAAAGTTGGTTTTAAACTATCGAAATTAAAGAACATATTCTTGGAAGAAGACAATGTCTATTGGTGGTTTAAAAACAGAATATTCGAGTAAGCTACTTATGCTACTTTTAAGAGTTGCTCTAAATTGGCTGAAATCTTAAACAGGAAATGACTGGGCAATTGATGAAAGAGTTATGGAAAATCATAATTTAAGAGTTCGAGTTTGGGATGGAGAAGAAAGTGTAAATTTTGATTTTTTATCACCAAGAGAAATAAGTCAAGAGAGAAAAATTAATTATATTATAAAAAATTTTTAGTATAAGATCATCCCGGTGATTTAAAACTCATCATACGAGTTTTTGAAAAAAATAACTTTCTGATTATGTCTATCTTGCGCAAGATGGAGAACAAGCATTAATTTACTTTATTAAAGAAAGCCACAGAAAATTTAAACCTCCAAAATTACTTTACTGCATTTTATTAGATTTAATATCACCAATTATTTTAGAAGTGGAGTTTTGTAGCAAATTAAGTTAAATAATAAAACAATATTAATTTCTGTGTTAATTTTTCTTAGTCAAAAGAAATAAAATAATAAATTAAAATTTAGAATTCGGTGCTAGTGGTGTTATAGCTAAACAATAGGATTCCAAAATTTATTAAACGATTAACTTAATAACTGTTTATTTGTCAGAGATCAATACTTTACCTGTAAATAGTTATTATTTAACGGATTTGAATTTTAGGTAATTTGCTCAAGATACATTTTTATCAAGTGTTTATTTTTTTTACAAGAGTGGATACTCCCCTAGCTCGATAATTGTCTAATGAAATCTTATAATTATATTATAACGATACATTTGGAAATTGTGTCGATTAATTTTGAAGAATTGGGAATTGTATAAAAAAAGGTGAATGAATAATTATACTCATTCACCTTTACAATTTATAAATAAGAATGCTAGTTTATTCTTTCCCGTTTCTCGGTCATTCTTATTCCTAAATTTTCTAGCTCAATCATAATTGGTTGATAAATATTTTTTACATTAGGAATCTTAACTCCTGTATCCTTAATTTTTCCATTGGCCATCATTTTTACGGCAATTGCCATAGGAAGACTTACTGTTCGAGCCATTGAAGTGTCACCATTTGGAATTCCAAAATCAATTAGTGTTGAAGTTATTCTGTCAATAGAATTGTCTTTATTTTCTACAATGAAAGTGTGTTTTAGAATAATCATATCAATTTCGCCAGGTTTGTAAACCAATTTTTCTTGTAGCCGATTACTCAACATGTCCAGTAAATTGTTTGCATTTCTCACAACTTCATCACTAAATAAACCCAGCCATTCTAATCTAAAGACTACCTGGTCAATTTTGTCAATTTTAACTTTATCCATTATAATTGATTTTAGATCGGCATCAGGATTAGAATTTAAAACTTTAGCAGTTATATTTTTGTAACTATTTCCTTCAACAAAATCGACAGGTGTTTCATCAATAAAACCCAACTGATTTAAAACATAAAATGTATCACACCATCCTAAATTTCTATAAGTTCCTCTCTTAACTGTTAAAGCGTTTTTTAATCCATATAAATCTTTATAAGGTAATGAGTCACGATTTGGATAAACTTCAAACTGACCTAAGCCTTCAACTTCCTCGACTAAGTAATTTCTAAATAAATCTTTTCCTTCAATCTCAATAACTTTTCCATTTTCAAGATACCTTGCAGGGTTTCTCGAAGCCAAAACAACACCACGAGGGCTCCAGGAAAATTTATAGCCAAAAGGATTGTCGTTATGTTGTGGAGCCGGCAAACCACCACAATAAGAATAAAAATGCAGGACTTTTCCCCCTTCTAATTCTAACTCATCGATTATTTTCATAGCAGACATGTGGTCAATTCCTGGGTCAACACCTATTTCATTTAAAAATAAGAGACCTTTTGCTTTTACCTTTTCATCAAGTTCGTTCATAGGCTGACTGACATAAGAAGTCGTAACCATATGCTTTCCATGTTCAAGACAAAATTCTGCAACTTTCAGATGATGAATCCAAGGCAGCAGACTAATTACAATGTCGAACTCTTTGATTAATTCAGTTAGTGCTTCTGAATTCTCAACGTTAATTTGTCTTGCTTTACCATGGGGAAAACCTTTAACAAGTTCTTCAGCTTTGCTTAAAGTGCGAGATGCTACAGTAACTTCTAGTTCTTTTTGTTGGAGTAAATAATGAACTCCAGGACGACTTACGAGTCCTGCTCCAAGTACAAGAATTTTTTTCATTTTTCCTCTCCTAAATATTTTTCTAAGTATTTATATTCTTTTGTTAATTGACCTTTGTGAAGAATAATTGCTTTCTTTAATGGGTAAGGAAGATTTATTTGTTCAAAATCCTTATCAAAGTTATTTTTAATTAATTGGGGAATAAAATTTTTTAAGACATGAGAAAATTCGATAGAGGATTCTCTTGCAAACTCACAGGGTAAATTATCTACTGCCATGTTTGTGATACCGTCTTTTTGCACACCGTCAATAAAAAAATCTCTATCTGGATAGTATGTGTAACATGGCATGTCAGGTTGAGTTGCTTTGTGTGTAATTTCTATAGCACCATTTATATCACAGCTAATGTCACCAATCACAAAAAATTTATCTATATACCGATAGTTATTTTTTAGATATTCCTTAGTTATAAGACGTGGATTATTCTCTTTCCATAATATGCAGTTTAGTAAAATTTTTAATTTGGGGATGTACTCATCGAAAATTGAATGGTATAAGTGAGGTTTCTCAAAATATTCATTTAAGTCGAAGTCGCCATTAAATCTTTGCACAGTATCAATTTCTTTAAAGACAATTTTCACTAATCGTTTATTCTCTTTTTTAAGTGATTCATAATTTGAAATTAAATCAGATGGACTTACTTCAAGATGAGGTAATATTTCAAAAAATTCTTGAGCACCTTTTGATACATTTCCGTAACCTGCAAAACCAACTGTTAAAGGTAACAGAAAGTCAGGAATTCCGTTTTTACTTATCTCTTCTCCAACGCTATGTAATGAATCTTTAGCTTCTTGGATATTAGAATACTCAAAGGGTTGTTTTATTTTGTTAAATGGTGTCAAGATATTATTTAACGAAAGTTTTTTTCCAAATGCGTGAATAGTTTCCACTAAACCAGCGTAACCTGCGTACTTACCAAAAAAAATTAATCTTCTACCATTTTCATCGATAACCCTTTCATAATCAATTAAAGTACATCTTAATTCCAGAAGTTTTTTAAGCATTGCCATATTATGCTTTTGTCCCTTAATCACATGGGCAAAAAATACATATGTCTTATCAGGAATTATTTTTTCAGGGGGAATTTCTTTCACTCCTAAAATTATATCCGCTTTTTCTAAATTTTCCGAAATAATTGCACCAATTTCCTCATATTCCTTATTACTAAAAATTCTTATATCCGAAGCCTGAACAATTACCTTTAGTTTTAAGTTTTGAATTATGTCCTTTACATCCTCTGGAATTAGTGGGGCTCTTCGCTCCCAAATACTTTTATCCTCTCGTCTTATGGCAATAACCATATTAAACTCCTCATTTTTTTAAGAATTAATCCTTATATTTTAAAAGAGGCGGATTAAAAAACGTTTTCAAATCTCGAAGGAAGGTAATTACGATGTTTGTAAGAAAATGAGGAAATGGAATTAGTAAAATGCCTTATTATTGTAATCAAATTATATTTCATCGAAAGCAATCTAAAAATGAAAAAATAAATTTTCAATTTGGTGAAAACAAGGTTTTTAATTTTATTAGAATTTTTTAGAAATAGTAATTGTTTAATGCTTAGGGAAAGTAAATGTTTAGGATATATTTATGAACGTTTTATCGATTTTGTTATCGATTAACTTATTGATAGAGGTTAGTTTTAATGGTGATATTGCTGGAAGGATTAAATCCAGTGATGGTAATCCAATTCCAAATGTAAATATAATTTTACTAAATACTCCTTACGGAGCAAGTTCGAATTTTGAAGGTAATTTTGTTCTTAAAAATGTTCCTGCAGGAAAATATATTTTAAGAGCAAGTGCTATTGGTTATAATTCTAAAGAGATTGAGGTGATTGTTAAAGACAAAGAAGTATTGAAATTGGATATAGAATTACAACAATCTACGATTTACTTTCCATCTGTAACTATTAAGGCTTCTCGTATTCAGTCTCAAGAAGATACGAGGACAAGTTTAATAAATGTTGAACCACGTTCAATCAAAATTTTACCTGGCGCTAGTGAAGATCTCTTCAGGACATTACAAGCATTGCCTGGAGTTAATGCAATAAATGATTTCTCTTCACAACTTGTTATTCGGGGAAGTGGTCCTGACCAAAATTTAATTGTATTTGATGATGTGGAGGTATTTAATCCCTATCGATTGTATGGTGCAATAAGTATGTTTAATCCTGAAACTGTAAATGATATTAATCTAATTACTGGTGGATTTCCCGCTAGGTACGGCGATAGACTTTCCGCTGTTTTGGATGTAAATCATAAAGATGGAAACCAAACACTCCCACTTTCTGGAAACATTAATGTAAATCTTTCAAATGCAAATTTTGTAATGGAAGGTAAGCTCCCTTATGGATTAAATGGTAGCTGGATTTTTAATTCACGACGAACTTATTATGATTTAATAGTGGAACCATTTGTAAAAAAAACCGGGCTTATCAAAGGTGATGTAGCTTTTCCTAATTTTTATGACTTTCAATTTAAAACTTCTTTTTATCCTAAAAAGAGAAATAAAATCTCTGTACTAACGGTTTACTCCAAAGATGCAGTTAATTTAGTGACTGATGGAAAACGAACCACACCTGATAGTATTGGTGTTAACGATAAATCATTTAATAACATTTATGCCCTTTCTTACCAATACAACTCACAAAATTTTACTAATAAATTTATTTCCTCTTACTATATAAATCGAGGTATTACTTTTTTTGATTCGAAATTTTTAGATCCATCATTAAACCGCAAAGAATTTGAAAATGGTTTTTCAGATTCACTGTATCAATTTTTACTTGGATTTTCATTCAATTCAATATATGAGTTCACGAAGTACTCCTTTGAAGACAGAATGATTTTTTACTCAGGAAAGAATAGTCTCGAGCTGGGTATAGGAGTTGACTTTATGAATACAGAAATTAAATATGAATTTTTGCTAGATCCACAGTTAAAGGCAATTTTAAATTCTTTTTCATCTTTCAGGTCAATCGTTGATAAATTTGGTTCGAAAATTACTTATTGGCGATTTAAGACATACTCTCAAGCAAATTACTCCCTAACTTCCGATCAAAAAATTTTCTTATCTCCCGGTATTCGTTTTGATTATTATGATGTTCTAAGAAAATATTACATTGCACCAAGATTAGGAATTTCATACGCATTAAACGATTTAACTACTCTCCGTGCAGTCTATGGAATTTACTATCAGTCACCAGGGTACGAAAAAATCAGAGACCAAAATGTTTTATTTGATTTATCCCGAACTCATACAAAAGATTTGAAAGCTGAAAGAGCCGATCACTATATTTTAAGTTTTGAGCGTTATCTAACTCAAGAGTGGCAATTTAAAACAGAAATGTATTACAAGGATTTTAAGAATTTGATTGTTCCACTTAAGGTTAGAGGTGTACAATTCAAGACAGAACCAATTCCCGGCAGAGACATCCGTTACGTTTCTGCCTGGACAAAACCTATTCCAATACCAGCAGATTCAGCTACAAATATTCCCATCAACAATTCAACAGGTTATTCTTATGGCCTGGAAATTTTACTATCAAAAATAAATAAATCACGAATATCAAGATTAGATGGTTGGATAGCTTATACTTTATCGTATTCGACACGAGAAGAAAACGGAAGAAAAATTCCATTCAGATTTGAACAACGACATACTTTTAACCTGGTATTAAATTACACACCTTACGATTGGTTAGAAATTGGAATTCGTTGGCAATATGGTTCCGGTTTGCCTTACACAAAACCAGTCGGCATAAAACCTAGAATAATTGTAAAAGACATTGATGGTGATGGAATTCAAGAAACTCCTGAAATTGCTTACCGTCAAAATTTATTCAATCCTAACGCACCAAAGGAAGTTATATTCAATGTTGATTATGGAGTTGATCCTAATTTTTATAATGAAAGGAAACCTGATTATCATAGACTCGATTTGAGGGTCTCATATTACACTTCTTTCTGGAATTTAAATTGGCTCTTTTACTTAGATATAATTAATCTTTACAATCATAAAAATGTCGTTGGATACGATTATTACATCGATAAAAATCTAGAATTACAAAGGCGAGAAACCTATATGTTACCGATTTTTCCCACACTGGGCATAAGCTTACGGTTTTAATATTGCTTTTAGTTTTTCTTAAAATAAGTAAATCTTCTAATTTTTTTTTCATTACAAATTCTATTTTTGTAACTTATTAATAAGTAAATTGTTGTAAGATGTCGCAAGAAAAACCTATATACACTGTATCTCAAATTACGAGCAAAATAAAAATACTGCTTGAGAGCTCTTTTGATAGCATATCTGTGATGGGTGAAGTTTCAAACTTTAGAACTTATCAATCAGGGCATTGGTATTTTTCGTTAAAAGACGAAAACGCTCAAATTAGTTGCGTAATGTGGCGAGGGTTTAATTCATCTGCTTTTTTTATTCCCAAGGATGGAATGAAGATAATTGTTTTTGGCCGAATAAATGTTTACGAACCTCGTGGCTATTATCAAGTTGAGGTTTATTACATTAAACCACTTGGTGTAGGAGAACTCCAAATTGCTTTTGAAGAATTAAAAAGAAAACTTGCACAAGAAGGTTTGTTTGACGCAAAATACAAAAAGCCTATTCCAAAAATTCCAATGCGTATTGGTGTTGTAACTAGCAAAGATGGTGCTGTGTTTTACGATGTTCTTGCGGTAATAAAGCGAAGATTTCCAGTTGTTCAAGTTGTTCTTGCTCACGTATCTGTTCAAGGTGCCAAAGCACCTTATGAAATTGCAGAAGCACTGGATTTGATGAATGAGTATGGTGAAGTTGATGTGATTATTCTTTGTAGAGGAGGTGGTTCAATTGAAGATTTATGGGCATTTAATGAAGAAATTACAGCACGTGCAATTTTTAGATCTAAAATTCCAATAGTTACAGGAATCGGTCATGAAGTTGATTTTACCATTGCAGATTTTGTTGCGGATTTCCGTGCAGCTACTCCAACTGAAGCAGCAGAAATTGTAACTCCCGACTTTTCTGAAGTTATAAATTTTCTAAAAAATTACGACGAATTATTATATAAATTAATTGAAAAGAAATTAATAGATTGGAAAACTAGACTTTATAATGAAATAAGAAGTTACTCATTTGTAATGACCGAATCCTTAATTAATACGAAAAAACAATCTATGGATTTTACTTTATTTAGATTGAATCAAGCGTGTGATCGAATTGTTTTGGAGAAGAAGAATAAAATTTTGAGTATTGATAAGGTTTTGAATCTCTCAAATCATGTACATACACTTTCTAAAGGTTATACAATAGTGAGGCAATTATCAAAAGTTGTGGAAAGAAAAAATAAATTTATAAGCGGTGTAGAAACTGAAATCGAATTTTATGATGGAAAGGTTATAATAAATGGCTAAAGAAAAGTCATCATTTGAAAAAGATTTTAAGAAACTAGAAGAAATAGCATCATTACTTGAATCAGGAGAAATATCTCTTGAAGAATCAATAAAGCTTTTTGAAGAGGGAGTTAATCTCTCAAAGAAATTGTTAAAAACATTGAATGAAGCCGAGTTAAAGATTTTTCAATTAAAAAAAGATCTAGAGGGTATAATTAAAAAAACGAAATTAGAAACCAATCTGGAAGATGAAGAATGAAAGATTATAAGTATTTATATAAAATTGATTCGCCAACTGATTTAAGAAAAATTCCAACTTATGAACTTAAAATCGTTTGTGAAGAAATTAGAGACTATATGATTGATGTTGTATCTCAAACAGGTGGTCATCTTGGTGCTGGACTTGGAGTTGTTGAACTCACTGTCGCTTTACATTATGTTTTTAATACTCCTTATGATAAATTAATCTGGGATACTGGTCATCAAGCTTATCCACATAAAATTATTACAGGTCGTAGAGATGCAATGATTACAATTCGTCAGTTGGGTGGTATCTCTGGATTCTTGAAAAGAAGTGAAAGTGAATATGATGTATTTGGAGCAGGGCATGCAAGCACGGCTCTCTCTGCTGCATTAGGAATAGCGACTGCACGAGATTTTCTAAAAGAGAATTACAAAGTTGTTGCAATTGTTGGTGATGGAGCAATGACAGGTGGAATGGTATATGAAGCCATGAACAATGCGGGATTGCAAAAAAGAGATTTGATAGTTATTCTCAATGATAATAACATGTCCATTGCACCCAATGTCTGGCAATTCTCAAAATATTTTACAGAAATTACTTCCACACCACAATTCAACAAATTCAAAGCACAAGTCTGGGAGTTAACTGGAAAATTAGATGAATTAGGTGATAGAATTAGAAAAGTTGTGGCGAGAGTTGAAGGTGGTATAAAAGCAATTGTGACTCCCGGTGCATTATTCGAAGCTTTGGGCTTTAGGTATTTCGGACCGTTCAATGGGCATAATATTAATCAACTTGTTCGAATTTTAAGTCACATCAAACCTTTAAAAGGTCCGATACTTGTTCATGTTTATACTCAAAAAGGCAAAGGTTATAAACCAGCTGAAGAAGATTCTCAAAAACTTCATGGTGTTGTTCCTTTTGATAAAATAACAGGTAAAGCACTAAAAACTTCATCCGTTGCTTCTTATACAAAAATTTTTGGTGAGACTCTTGTAGAGATTGCAAAGCAAAATGATAAAGTAGTTGGTATTACTGCAGCTATGCCTGATGGTACTGGTCTTGACCATTTACAAAAAGCTTTCCCTGAAAGATTTTTTGATGTTGGAATTGCAGAGCAACATGGAGTGACTTTTGCTGCAGGATTGGCAACTCAAGGAATGATTCCTGTCGTTGCTATATATTCTACATTTTTACAAAGAGCCTTTGATCAAATCATTCATGATGTGGCACTTCAACATTTACACGTTGTTTTTGTTTTAGATAGAGGTGGTTTGGTTGGTGCAGATGGTCCAACTCATCATGGTGCTTTTGATTTATCTTATTTAAGAATTATACCGGGCATGGTAATTATGGCTCCAAAGGATGAAAACGAATTACGAAACATGCTTTACACAGCAATTGAATATAAAGATGGACCAATTGCAATGCGCTATCCAAGGGGAAATGCTTTAGGTGTACCAATAAGTAAGACATTTGAGAAAATTCCTATTGGTAAAGCTGAAGTGCTTCGAAAAGGCTCTAACGTAGCACTACTTGCCATAGGTAGTATGGTAACCTATGCAATAACAGCTGCAGAACTTCTTCAAAATGATGACATATCCGCAGAAGTGGTTAATATGCGCTTTGTTAAACCACTAGATTATGATTTATTAAATGATATTTTCAAACGTTTTTATAAAATATATGTTCTTGAAGAAAATTCTATTGTAGGTGGATTAGGTTCAGCTGTTCTTGAATATGCTGCTAAGGTTGATGCAAAGCTTGACATTGAATTAGTTGGACTACCTGATGAATTTGTGGAACATGGTACTCAAGCTGAATTGCATGCAAAGCTTGGAATTGATGCAAGTGGTGTTGCTGAAAAAGTAAAATCTGAAATCAAATCGATAAAACAGTTGGAAACAAACTAATATGAAGCAAAAACTCAAATTTGGTATTATAGGTTGTGGTGCAGTAGCTCAAATTATTCATCTCCCGATTCTAAAAAAGAATCAGTTAATTGAAATTTCGGCAATCTGCGACCTTGATAAACGGAAACTTCTTTCAGTCGCAGAAAAATTCCATATTGAAAAGACATACACGGATCTACAAAAATTTTTTGATGAGAATGAATTCGATGCTATAATGATTTTAACTCCGACGAATACACATAAGGAAATTGCAGAGACTGCATCAAACTATTGCAAAAACATTTTTATTGAAAAACCGATAACTCGGAATCATAAGGAAACGAAAGAACTTCAGCACTCAATTAAAAAAAATCATGCAAATGTAATGGTAGGATTTCACATGCGCTTTCGTCCCGATTCGATGTTGATGAAAAGTCTTATTGAAGCAAAAGAATTTGGTGATTTATATCTTGTTAAAGCTGGTTGGTTTAGACCAAGAAGTTCTATGCAAAATTGGTTTGTAAAGAAAACTTACTCTGGTGGTGGAGTATTGATGGATTTAGGTTTGAGCATAATAGACCTGGCCATGTGGATGCTAAACTATCCTGAAGTTTTTTCTGTTACAGCTCATAATTTCTTTATTACCACAAAAGATGTAGAAGATGTTTCTGTTATTTTGATTAAGACAAAAAAAGGTCATGTCATATCAATGGAAGTGAGCTGGCTCTTGAGTAATGAGAGCGAATGGTTTTATTTTAATTTGTTTGGTAGTGATGGTTCAGTATTTCTAAACCCTTTACGAGTGAAAAAACAGGTGGGTAATTCCCATGTTAATTTGTTGGATCAGTCCAGGTCTGTAACATCAAATTTATATCTTAAGGCATATGAGAATCAAATAAAACATTTTGTTGCCGCGATAAATGGTGTTGGTAAATGGGTGTCAACTATTGATGAAGCTCTTTCGCGACAAGCACTCCTGGAAGCAATTTATAAATCAGCTAAGTTAAACAAAGAAATCAAATTCTAGACTTTTAGAGATCTGGATTAAAACTTATTAATCTTTATAAATAAATTTATCTAGCTATTTGTGCGTTCAGGGTAGGTTTATTCACACTCATATATGATTAGAGTTATAGATAAATATCATTAACAGAGTGAATTGATTTTACTTTATGTGTTCAATAATTTAGCAGAAAATTTTTATATGATTGAACAATATATACCTTTAATACTAGCCATATTAGTTGCATTACTTTTCTCGCTCTTTCTACTAAAAGCTTCTTCATTGTTCGGACCTCAAAAACCAAATGTAGAAAAACTTACTACTTATGAAAGCGGTATGGAACCTATAAGAACAGCTCGTGAAAGATTTAGTGTGAAATTCTACATAATTGCGATGCTCTTCATAATTTTTGATATTGAAGTAGTTTTTCTTTATCCATGGGCTGTGAATCTTAAAATTTTAGAAGATAAATTGGGATTTTTTATAATCGCTGAGATGTTTGTATTCATACTAATACTCTTAGTAGGTTATATCTACCTACTAAAGAAAGGAGCATTGAAATGGGACTAGAATCAGCATTTGGAAATTCTTTTATCACAACCACGATTGATGCAGTTGTATCCTGGGCTAGGAAAAATTCACTTTGGCCTATGCCTCTTGGTATCTCTTGTTGTGCTATAGAGATGATGTCTGCAGCAGACCCCCGTTTTGATATTGCTAGATTTGGTAGTGAAGTTATGAGATTTTCACCTCGCCAGTCTGATCTATTAATTGTTGCTGGTACCGTAACTTATAAAATGGCCAAAGTTGTTCGAAAGATTTATGATCAGATGCCCGAACCTAAGTGGGTCATTTCAATGGGTGCATGTGCCTCAAGTGGTGGAATGTTTCGTTCATATTCGGTAGTGCAGGGAATAGATTTATTTGTTCCCGTTGATGTTTATGTTGCAGGTTGCCCACCGCGTCCAGAAAACCTCCTAAATGCCATTCTTGCCATTCGTGAGAAAGTAGAAAAATCTTCAGTTTTAGATTTTGAAAAAAAACAATGAATGATTTACCGGTGGTAAATGAAAGAAATAATTGAACTGAAACTGAACGAAAAATTTCCTGATTCAATTTTAGAAAAAATTGAATTTCGCGATGAATTAACTTTAATTGTTGACAAAAACAAGATAGTAGAAATCTGTCAATATTTACGGGATGATCCTGAACTTCTTTTTGATATGCTAATAGATTTGTGCGGTGTTGATAGGGCAAAAAGAAATGACAGATTTGAAGTTTTATATAATTTGTTATCCCTCAAAAATAAATTTCGACTTCGTTTAAAAGTTAGAATAGATGAAAAAGATTGTAAAGTAGATAGTATAACATCAATATATCCAACAGCTAATTGGCATGAAAGAGAAACCTACGATATGTTTGGTATTATTTTTAACAATCATCCTGATCTGCGACGAATGTATATGCCAGAAGAATTTGAATACTATCCTTTGAGAAAAGATTTTCCACTTTTAGGGATACCAGGATCTTTACCATTACCAAAGAAATAATATTATGAATACACAACAGGACAAATCAGAATATAGCAGCAAGATTCTAGAAACGTTACTAACTAAAGAATCTGATTTTATTATTGAAGACACTCTTGAAAGCGGTATGGTCCTTAATATGGGACCTCAACATCCTGCGACTCATGGGGTGCTAAGACTTCTTATACATATTGATGGTGAGACTGTTGTTGGTTGTGTTCCTGAACTTGGGTATTTGCATAGGGGTTACGAAAAAATTGCTGAAAACTCCACTTATCATGAATTTATTCCTCATACAGATCGACTTGATTATCTTGCACCTTTAAGCAACAACACAGCCTTTGCTCTTGCAGTTGAAAAACTTGCAGGAATCGAAATACCTAAACGAGCAAAATACATCAGAATGATCATTTCAGAAATGGCAAGAATTGCATCTCATTTGGTCGCTGTAGGAACTATGGCAATGGATGTTGGTGCTATGACAGTACTTTTGTGGACTTTCAGGGAAAGAGAGAAGTTACAAGAGATTATGGATATTCTCACAGGTGCACGATTTACTACTAGTTATACAAGAATTGGTGGAGTTGCTAGTGATTGGACGTCCATTTGTACAGAAAAATTAAAAAAATTTATTAGTGAATTTCCGACTAATCTTGAAGAAATTGAAAAATTATTAAACACGAACAGAATATTTTTAGAGAGAACAGAAGGCATAGGAGTAATTTCAAAAGAAAAAGCTATAGCTATGGGATTAACTGGACCAAATCTTCGTGCTTCAGGTGTAGATTATGATGTGCGTCGTGCTTTTCCTTATCTAGATTATGAAAACATAGATTTTGAAGTGATAACTTATAGTGAGGGTGATTCACTTGCACGTTATTTTGTTCGTGTGGATGAAATGAAAGAAAGCGTTAAAATACTTAGACAGTGTTTAGATAAGTTGCCTTCAGGTGAAATTCTTTCTCACGATCCTAAAAGAGTCTTACCACATAAGGTAAACATTTATACACGAATGGAAGAGTTGATTCAAGATTTTATGTTAATAAATTTTGGTTTGACTCCTCCTGTTGGTGAAATCTACTCATCAGTTGAAAACCCCAAAGGAGAACTTGGATTTTACCTGGTGAGTGATGGTACAGGATATCCCTGGCGTTGTAAGATCCGTTCTCCATCTTTTGTTAATCTACAATCTCTTCCAATCCTTGTTAAGGGCCACATGGTTTCTGATATTGTTGCCATCATAGGAAGTATCGATCCTGTGATGGGTGAAGCTGATAAATAATTGGAGTTAAAAGTGGAAATTAGATTTACTGATGAAGAACTTCAGAAAATTGAGTCTCTTAAAACACGATATCTTAAGCCTGATTCAGTTATTCTTGAAGTACTTTATCTTATTCAAGAAAAGTATGGCTTTATTTCTTACGAGGGAATTAAATATGCGTCAAAAATTCTTGATATAAGTGAAGAACATGTTTATGGCATTGTTAGTTTTTATTCAATGTTTAATACAAAACCAATTGGTAAATATCACTTACAAGTTTGTACGAATGTTTCTTGCATGCTGCGAGGTGCATATGAATTACTTCATAAACTTGAAGATGAGTTAAAAATTAAAGCGGGCGAAACCACACCCGATGGGCTATTTACTATTTCAGAAGTGGAGTGTCTAGGTTCTTGTGGAACTGCACCTGTTATTCAAATTAATAAAGATTATTTGGAGAATCTTAACGAAGATAAACTAATGCATGTATTAAACGACTTAAAGAAAGCCTATGGAAATTAAACTTTTGTTAAAAGATATACCAGACTATCATAGAATTGATGTCTATAAAGCTCACGGCGGCTATGAAATTATTCGTAAGGCTTTGCAAATGAAGCCTGATGATATCATTGAAGAAGTAAAAAAATCTAATTTAAGAGGACGCGGTGGTGCAGGCTTTCCAACTGGATTGAAATGGAGCTTCATGCCAAAAGACAATAGTATACCTAAATTCTTATGTATCAATGGTGATGAAAGTGAACCAGGGTCATTTAAGGACAGACAAATATTCGAATTCAATCCTCACCAACTTATCGAAGGAATATTAATTTCTGCCTACGCAATTGGCGCCCAAACTTGTTACATCTATATTCGTGGCGAATATTTTAGGTGGATAGAACTTATGCAAAAAGCCCTTGATGATGCTTATGCACATGGTTATGTAGGGGAGAAATTTAAAGAGACGTTTGGAGTAGATTTTTATACAAACATTTACATCCATCGTGGTGCAGGCGCATATATATGTGGTGAAGAATCTGCGTTAATGAATTCAATTGAAGGAAAACGTGGTTATCCAAGAGTAAAACCACCATTTCCCGCTCAAAATGGATTATGGGGATATCCCACTACAATAAACAACGTTGAAACTATAGCTAATATTCCAATTATCATTGAAAAAGGTGGCGATTGGTTTAGAAACATTGGTGAACCAAAACATCCGGGAACTTTACTTTTTGGAGTCAGTGGTCATGTTAACAAACCGGGCGTTTATGAATTACCTACCGGTACATTATTAACCGACATTATTTACAAATATGCTGGTGGTATTCCGGGAAATAAAAAAATTAAGTGTGTTATACCTGGTGGGACTTCCGTACCACCAATTCGTGGTGATCAAATTGAAGGTTTAAAGATGGACGCCGAGTCTCTTAAAGAAGTAGGCTCCGCTATTGGTACTGGTGGAATTATTGTAATGGATGAAGACACTGATTTAGTAAAAGTTCTGGCGCGTATAACAAAGTTTTATTGGCATGAATCATGTGGACAATGTACTCCTTGCAGGGAAGGAACAGGTTGGATGCTAAAAATTCTGAACAGAATTTTGCACGGTAAAGGAACAAGTAAAGATCTTGACCTTCTTATTGATGTTGCTAATAACATTGAAGGTCATACTATTTGTGCATTAGGTGACGCAGCAGCTTGGCCAGTTAAATATATGATTGAAAGGTTTCGCGATGAATTCGAACAAAGGGTAGAGCGTGAAATTGTTATCGATATTCCAAATAAAGTTCATTCCTTGAGAAGAACTAAGATTCCATTAACACCACTGAAAATTTCAAGCAATTAAAAAATAGGCGGGTAATTAAAGATCATTATTTAGAATCATCTAATTACCCGCGTAATAAAAAAACTTTCTTTTATCTACTTCCTAAAGATACTTTTAGAGTAATTTCTTTTCCCTCTCTCAAAACGACAACTTCAACCTCATCACCAGGTTTATAACCTTGCATTGCATACATATAATCATAAATGTTTCTTACAGTTTTACTACCAAATCGAATAATTATATCTCCAGCTTTTAAACCTGCTTTCTCAGCAGGACTACCATCGTTTACTCCAGCAATTTTGAAACCTTCAACTTGTTCAGAGTAATCAGGTATCGTACCAACATAAACTCGAATATTCATTCGACGATTTCTTTGTGTATCGCCTTGAACTTTAGTGAATTCAATTTTTTCTGAATTCGTGCTCAAATCATATACTACATTTTTTATATAATCCAGTACTTTCTTCATCCCAGTAAAATTAATTTTATCAATATCGTCAGATGGCTTATGATAATCCTGGTGAGTTCCAGTGAAGAAGAATAGTACGGGAATATCTTTTGCATAGAAAGAGGAATGATCACTTGGCCCGAATCCAGCGTCAATAAAATTCAGTGAGAAAATTGAATCCTGATTCAATTTGGTTAATAAGTCTTTCCATTTTGGTGATGTTCCAGTTCCGTAAACAGTTAATGCTTTTTTCTCGTTTAATCTACCAATCATATCCATGTTTATCATAGCAACTATTTGATTTAATGGAATTGTTGGATTTTCAACAAAATGTCTTGAACCTAAAAGTCCCAATTCTTCACCAGAAAATGCTATAAATAAAATACTTCTTTTTAGTTCGTTTCTATGTCGAGCAAAATATTCAGCTAATTCTAACAATCCACTGGTTCCTGAACCATTATCGTCTGCTCCGTTATGTACCTCCGGTACTTTGCTTGTTGAAAGCGAACCTCTTCCACCCATACCAAGATGATCGTAATGCGCACCAATTACAATTACTTCATTTTTCAATTTTTCATCATTCCCTTCAATAAAGCCAATTACATTGTTTGTCTCTTTAATAACTGGTTGAAGGTCTACAGAAAGTTTTATTCTAATGTTAGGAATTTCAAAAGAATTTGCTGACTTATTTGAATCAATTTGTTTTTGAATGTTCAATAAATCGTATCCAGCTTTTGCAAATAATTCAGTAGCTTTTTGAGTTGTGATTGATACAACAGGAATTCCAGCATTATTTGCAGCTGGGTCTGGTATAAGTGATATTAAACGATCGTTTTCAACAGTGTTTGGTCCTGTAAATAATATTACCGCTTTTGCGCCTTTACTTTTTGCAACCGAGACTTTGAAGTTTGATTGCGTTTTGAATTCGAATTTTGAATCAGGTTTATCACCATCAGGTGAATATCTCATCATTAAAGCAATCTTATTATTTAAGTCAATTCCACTAAAGTCATTATATCCTAAATCTTCTGCTTCGATACCGTACCCAACAAAAACAACCTCACCATCAACAATTCCATTACTAGAAAATCCAGTCGGTTGATAGTCTTGTTTAATCTTGAATTCAACTATCTCATTATTAATCAATGCAATTAAAGAATTATTTTTATTTATTTTGATATCGGTTGTAACTTTGAACGTTTGGAAATAACCTTTTTGTCCTCTTGTTTCCACTCCGAATCTTGCAAAATTTTTAGCAATGTATTTGCCAGCTAAATCAATTTCTGGAGTTCCAGTTCCTCTACCCTTTAAATCATCCGATGCAATGAAACTTAAGTGTTTATAAATATCCTCAATGGTAATATCTCCAGAAGTTTCTGGAACTTTTACAGTTGAACAAGAATAAACAAAGAGGCTAAGTAAAATTATTATTAAAGTTTTTCTTTTCATGTATACTCCTTTATTTTAATCTACCCAATCGGCGATAAAAACGTTTGTTTCGCCCTGTTTCGAATTAAAACGATTAGAGCAAAAAATTAGCTTTTTACCGTCCCGACTGAACATAGGGAATCCATCAAATGTATCACTAAAGGTAATTTGTTCCAGACCTGTTCCGTCAGTGTTAATCATATAAAGATTAAATACGCGTTTATTTTTGCTATTTACATTGGAACAAAAAATAATTCGTTTTCCATCCGGGTGAAAAAACGGAGCGAAATTTGCTGCACCATTATTCGTAATTTGTTTGATATTTTTTCCATCGGCATCTGCAACAAAAATTTCAAGATTTGTTGGTCTAACCAGTCCATAGTTAACGAGTTCTTCATAGTCCGAAAGTTCTCTTTCTGTCTTCGGTCGACTTGCACGAAAAACTATTTGTTTTCCGTCCCATGAAAAAAAGGCACCACCATCATAACCCTTCTCATAAGTTATTCTTTTAACTTCACTTCCATCAAGATTCATTGTATAAAGCTCAGGATCACCATCTCTTGTAGATGTAAATATTATTTTATCTCCAGTTGGTGATACTGTTGCTTCCGCATCATAACCTTTTTCACACGTCAATTGACGTATTATCTTGCCGTTAAGATCTGCAACAAATAAATCAAAACTATCATACAACTTCCAAACATAGCCCTTTGACCTATCGGGATGTGGTGGACAATTTTTATCATAATGATGTGTTGAGGCATATAAAATTAAACTATCACCGGGTAAAAAATATGCGCATGTAGTTCTTCCTAATCCAGTTGATATTAATTTTTGTTCTTTGCCATCAATGTTCATTAAAAATATTTGATCGCATTTTATTTCATCACGGGTTGATTGGTAAACAATTAGATTTTCGTTAAAAGAAAAATAAGCTTCAGCATTCTCTCCGCCATGTGTTAGTCTTCTTATGTTTTTTAGTCTTTTTTCTTCTGGATAACGATATAATTCCTCATTAACATTTGTTTGAGAAAATAAGTACGAAGCGCCACTACTAATTAGAATAAAAAAAATAATGATCATTTTTATAATCATTGTACTCCTCAATTATAATTATTCAAATTTAGCAAATTAGAGTTTCAAAGTAATGGTAATAATATTTACATAATTTCGTATCTTAGTTCTCAAATTTGATTTTTATAAACAATAAAAGTTAGTTAAATAATTTTCGGATTTTGTTATGCCAAAAATTATAGGTACATATCAAGTAGTTCCGGTAATTCCTGAAAAAATATCTGGATTGAAAGACTTAGCCTATAATTTATTGTGGTCATGGAATCCTGATCTTTTTGATCTGTTCAGGAGAATTGATGAAGATTTATGGGAAAATACTCACCATAATCCAGTAATGATGTTAGGTTTAATTTCTCAGCAAAGATTAGATGAGCTTGCTGAAGATAGTGGTTTTGTTTCACACTATTTACGTGCATTAAACAAATTAAACGAATACTTATCTAAAGAAACCTGGTTTCATAAAAATTATGGTAGAAATAATAAACACGTCTATGCGTATTTTTCCATGGAATATGGAATTACTGATTGCTTAAAATTCTATTCTGGAGGTCTTGGAGTTTTAGCAGGTGATACTTTGAAATCCGCCAGTGACCTTGGGCTTCCGTTAGTCGGTATTGGCATTGCGTATAAAGAAGGTTATTTTCAACAATATTTAAACGCTGAGGGATGGCAACTAGAGACTTATCCCATTAATGATTTTTACAATTTACCGATGTCTCTTGTGCAAGACAGTGAAGGTAAAACATTAAAAGTTTCTATTGATTTTCCAGATTGTGAAGTAAAATGTCAGGTTTGGCAAGTTCAAGTTGGTAGAATTTCGTTATTCATGCTAGATGCAAACGTTCCTGAGAATCCGGAAAAATTTAGAAGAATAACTGATGGTTTATATAGAGGTACAATTGAAACAAGAATTCAACAAGAGATTATCTTGGGAGTTGGTGGTATTCGGGCATTGAGAGCTATGGGATACTGTCCCGAAGTCTGCCACATGAATGAAGGACATAGTGCCTTTCTTTCAATTGAGAAAATTAGAATTTTAATGAGAGAAAATAATCTCTCGTTCGAAGAAGCTATGCAAGTTGGTTATATGACCAACGTTTTTACTACACACACTCCCGTTCCTGCAGGAATTGATATTTTTTCTGGGGAGCTAATAGAAAAATACTTTAAACACATTCGAGAAGAGTTAGGTTTGAGCTACGAACAATTTATGGAACTCGGTAATTTGTATTTACGGAAAAGTGATTCATTTAACATGGCACATCTTGCGATAAGAATGAGTGGTTATATTAATGGTGTTAGTAAACTACATAGTCAAGTATCAAAGAAAATGTGGTCTATTGGTTGGAAAGATGTTCCAATTGATGAAATTTCAATTAAATCTATTACGAATGGAGTTCATCTTCAATCTTACTTATCACATGATATGATTATGTTGTTCGATAGATACTTAGGTGAAGATTGGGTTGACTCATTAGATGACGCTGACCTTTGGAGGAAAATTGACAAAATTCCCGACATAGAGCTATGGAGAACTCATGAAAGAAGGCGAGAAAGACTTGTTAATTTTGCTAGGGAAAATTTAAAACGCCAATTAATTAGGCAAGGTGCACCCATATCAGAAGTGCAAAAAGCAAATGAAGTACTTGATCCTAAGGCATTAACTATTGGATTTGCACGAAGATTTGCTACATATAAAAGAGGAACTTTAATTTTTCATGAGCTGGAGAGACTCAAAAAAATATTAAGTAATGAAAATTATCCTGTCCAGATAGTTTTTTCAGGAAAGGCACATCCGCAAGATGAAGAGGGTAAGAAACTAATTAAAGAAATAAATAAATTTAGTAAAGAATCTAAATTTACAAGAAAAATTGTGTTTCTTGAAAATTATGATTTAAATATTGCACGATATCTTGTTCAAGGATGCGATATATGGTTAAATACTCCACGTCGACCATTAGAGGCAAGTGGCACTAGTGGTATGAAAGCGGCTGTTAACGGATGTTTAAATTTCAGTGTGCTTGATGGATGGTGGTGTGAAGGATATAGTCCCGAAGTTGGTTGGTCAATTGGACTTGGCGAGGAATATACTGATTTGGCTTATCAAGACGAGGTTGAAGCAAATCTGCTGTATCAAATCTTAGAAACTGAGATCATCCCAATGTTTTATAGACGAAGTCAGGATGATATTCCAAGAGATTGGTTAGCAATGATGAAAAATTCTTTGAAAAAAATTCCTAATTACTTCAATACTCATAGAATGATAAAGGAATATTTAACTAACTTCTATTTACCCGCTGCAAAAACAAAAGAATCATGTTGTAAAGAAGATTGGAGTAATATCAAAAAATTCGTGGAATGGAAAAACAGAGTAATTGCAAACTGGAGTCAAGTTAAAATTAGAAACGTTCACAGCAAGTTGTCGAAAAATTTAGTTGAAATAGGTTCTTTTGTTGAAATAAATGCTGAGATAGAGCTAGGAAGTCTTAAGCCTGAGGACGTCTCAGTCGAAATATTTTATGGTAAATTGAATGGGACTGACTCTCTAACATCAGGACAAATTGTAGAAATGAGTCCTGTATCAAATAACGAAAACATTTACCTTTACTCTGGTGAAATTCCGAATACTATTACAGGTTTACAGGGCTATACAATTCGTATTATACCAAAGCACAACTTGCTCACTAACAAATTTGAATTGGGTTTAATTTGCTGGGGTCAGTAAAAGATTACGGAATGAGAAACGTATTTTCCATTTATGTAGGTGAATTTAGCAGAAAAAAATCTTTCTTGTTCAAGCCATTTTAGAAAATAATTGTCTCCTTCCCAGAGTGGAAGGTTAAACACATCTTTCCATTCTATCCAAGCAAGTTCACCTTCAGCTGATTCTTTTATTTGTCCATTGAATTTATCTGAAGTGAAAACAAAAACATACCAATCATCTTCTTCATCGAAACTAGGGAAAGTTATGAAACCTCTTAATTTCGGTTCTATAATTAAAAGACCACTCTCCTCAAAAACTTCTCTGGTAACGCATTCTTCTGGCGTTTCACCATTATTAAATTTGCCCCCCAATCCATTCCATTTTCCAAAATGAATGTCATTTTCACGTTTATTTCTGTTTATCATTAAAACTTTTGTACCATTAAAAATATAACAGAGTGTTGCTAATTTCATTTATCCTTTGATTATTTAATTAAATTTATTAATATTTAATCGAAATTTACCGAAATTAGAGATAGATTAAAATATGAGTACAGGTCAAACTTTACTTGTCACGATAGGTTTAGTACTATTTACAATTTTTGTATTAACTGTTTATCGAACTACTACGTCGCGTTTTGCATTTGCTATTGCAAATGAAGCATTAATTACTGGATCTGCTCTGGCTCAGTCTTTAATTGAAGAAATTACTCAAAAATCATTTGATGAAAAAACTGTTAATCAGGTTATTAATACTGTAGACTCATTAACATTGCCATCTCAACTCGGTCCAGATGTTGGAGAAACAAATGTTACATTATTCGATGATGTTGATGATTATAAGAATTATATTAAGACCGATTCACTTCAAAGACTTGGACAATTTATATCAAGAGTTATTGTTTATTATGTTCAGTCGACTAATACTGAAATTTTGTCATCCAATAGAACTTTCTTCAAAAAAATTGACATTTTAGTTACAAATAGTTTTATTAAAGATACAATAAAAATGTTTAGAGTAATCGCATATTAAGTATGGCTAGCTTAATTGACATAATTACTGCCACGTTTATTGGTGGAATAATTATTTTAATGATAATTGGTATTAACTTTTACATACAAACTTCTGCTAGTGAAATCAACTATAGTTCAATTGCCCAGCGAAATATTCAGGAGATTTCAAATTTACTTGCATATGATTTTTCAAAAATAGGATATCGTGTTACAGGTTCTAAAATTAGATATGCAGATTCTACAAATATCACTTTTCTTTCTGATATAAATAATGATGGTATTATTGATTCGGTAAGATATGTGCTTGGTAGCAAGAATGAGTTGCTAAATACACCAAATCCTGAGGATAAAATTCTTTATCGGGCGTTGAACAATGAACAACTGAAAGGATCTAATCTTGGGGTTGTATCGTTTAAGTTGACTTATTATGATTCAACTACTTCAAAAGTAAATTATAACCTTTTAACTCAACAGACTTACAGAGATAAAATCAAAGCAATCGAATATTATATTCGAGTTGAATCACTTGCTCCGATTGAAGGATATTATTTAGGAGCAGAAATTAAAAAAGTGATTAGACCTAAAAATTTATAATATTTTTTAACATTTAACTAAGGGGGTATAAATATGGGAAGAGCATTATTAATCATACTTCTTTCAAGCATATTAGTTTTTGGAATAATTTCAATTCAAATTAGTAGAGTTTCCGCTGAGGCTACTAAATCATCCACCGGTCAATATCGAGATTATTATGCTAAAAACATTGCTAATTCAATGATAGACATCATTAAAAATAAACTAAGAGATAGTACCAATTATCGAGTGAATAATATCGTTTCAGGAAATTTACTTGGAGGAACAGTCACTTATCGAGTTGTAGATACGGTGCTATCTTCGAATAATTTAGTGAAAGTACAAGTAACAGCAAGTTACGAAGGCTCAAAGAGTCATGTTGAGGCTTATTTTAACATAAAAAATATTTCAAGTAATAATGTTCCTCCTTTCATGCAAAACGCCATTACAAGTGGTTCTAATGTTAATCTATCGGGTAACGTAACTGTAAAACATATCGGAAATACACAAAATGCAAATATTCACGCAAATGGAAATTTTAATATGACAGGTAATAATCAAATTTATGGATTTGTTAAATATACGGGTACAGCCACATCTTCACCTCCTAATGCATTAAATACCAGAATAACTCCAATTTCAAATCCAGAAAATTTACCCGTTCACTCTCAGACTTCACCAATACAAATTCCTACAATTACACCTGAAAATTACTTAAGCATTGCGTCCGATATATATTACGGAAATGCATCTTTTTCTGGAAATTTAACCCTGGGAACAAAAGAAAATCCTAAAATTATCTTTGTAACTGGAAATCTTAACTTAAGCGGTAATATTAGTGGATACGGTATTTTTATAGTTATGGGTACTACAAATATTTCAGGAAATGTGACGATTTCTACCCCGGATGAAAACTTTAACAATGTTGGAATTTTCTCAGGTGGAAATATAAACTTAAGTGGAAATGTAACAGTAAACGCACAGATGTTTTCAAATTCAACTGTAAATATTTCAGGTAATGTTAGGTTAATTGGTTCACTAACTTCTCGAGGTGTTGTTTCGGTAAGCGGTTCTACTGAGATTTTATATAAACCAACAAACAGTGCGCTAACAAGACCAATTTTTGGTGGAAATAATCAAAGTTCCTTGGTTGAAGTAAATATGATTCATTTTTATGAATAAAATTTGACTTTATGATTTATATTTATTTAATTTGAATTAGGATTTCAAATTTAGATTTATAAACAATAAATTAAAGGAGGAAAAAAATGGGTCAACAACAACTTCTATTAATCGTCATTGGCGTGATCATCGTAGGTATTGCTATTGTGGTTGGTATTAATCTCGCAAGCACAAGTGCACAAAGTGCAAATAGAGATGCGGTCATTGCAGATCTAAATAACATTGGTGCTTTTGCTCAACAATATTATCGTAAGCCAACTACAATGGGAGGTGGTGGTAATTCATTTACAGGTTGGACAATTCCACCTAGACTTGTTACCACCGCAAATGGCACATTTACTGCTACAGTAGGAGCAACGGTAGTCACAATTGTTGGTACAGGAAATGAAATTGGCAATGATAAAACTAATAAAGTTAAAGCTACAGCAGTAGTTACACCTACGGGTATAACAGTAACAATAAACAACTAAAAACATTTTAGAACTTAAGCAATAATAAAAGGAGGATAAAAAAAATGGGTCAACAACAACTTCTATTAATCGTCATTGGCGTGATCATCGTAGGTATTGCTATTGTGGTTGGTATTAATCTCGCAAGCACAAGTGCACAAAGTGCAAATAGAGATGCGGTCATTG